>Ga0210386_10000712_pt1 | contig 30574 bp, 34 predicted proteins | sample IncBWH32OmetaG_FD_160091 | JGI IMG/M metagenome (GOLD analysis project Ga0210386, IMG submission 160091) | Forest soil microbial communities from Barre Woods Harvard Forest LTER site, Petersham, Massachusetts, United States - Inc-BW-H-32-O ...
CGATTCGTGAGCGCTGGCCGAGCGGTGCAGGCGGCGTTTCCGTGGTGATCTCCGCATGCTTGCCGCCTTCCGTCACGCGGGCCTGGGCATCGATGGCGCGCATAGCCGAACGCATCGCACGGATGTGGTTGGGTGTGGTGCCGCAACAGCCGCCGACGATCTGCGCTCCTGCAGCGATGGCCTTGCGAGCGAAACTGGCCATGTATTCGGGCGAACAGAGATAGATGTTGCGGCCTTCGATGGCGCGCGGCATGCCGGCGTTTGGCATCGCGGCCAGCGGCAGCGTGGTGGCAGTGCGCATGGCTTCGATCGCTGTCAGAACGGTGGAGGGACCGGTGGAGCAGTTGACCCCGATGGCTCCGGCGCCCCACTCGGTGAGCAGCGCGGCCGCCTGCTGTGGCGACGAGCCGTCAAGGCAGTTGCTGTCGTCGTCAACCGTGACCATGACGAGGACAGGCAGGTTCGGTGCGGTCTCTTCGGCTGCGAGCAGGGCTTCTCGCGCTTCGTTGAGCGCGGGCATAGTCTCGATGATCAGCATGTCCACGCCGCTATCGGCCAGGGCACGAATTTGTTCTGCAAAGGCGGCGCGCGCTTCATCCAGCCCGGTCTTGCCTAATGGTTCAAGCCGGACGCCGAGAGGCCCGATCGATCCTGCGACATAGGCGGTCCCCGCCTGTTTTTCTTTAATATGCTCGACTGCTTGCCGAGCCAGTTTGACGCCCGCGGCGTTGATCTCGGCCACCTTGGAGGCGAGGCCATGCCGGGTCAGGCGAAATTTGTTGGCGCCAAAGGTATTCGTTTCGAGAATCTCCGCGCCGGCCTGGAGGTAATCCTCGTGGATGGAGAGGATGAGGTTGGGATCAGACAGGTTTAATTCGTCGTAACAGCGGTTGATGAAAACCCCGCGAGCGTAGAGCACTGTCCCCATGGCGCCATCGGCAAGCACGGGTCGGCTGGAGAAGATATCGGCAAACTGAGCCATCTTGTTGTCATGCTATCGCATGGCCTTCGGATTGTATCCGATTGTGCGGCGAACGGCGCCACGCACGGGGCCGACGGCGCAAGAGGAGCATTAAGTCGAATGAGCGGGTTGCTTTGTTATACTTCGATAGACTTTTTGTGCTTTTAGAATCAATCACTTACAGAAAACAAAGGTCTTAAACTAACGACAGAAACGGGAAAGACGACAAAAAAGAGCATCAGTTCAGCAATTTTTCAGCAAAAATACTGACGATTACGCTTCTGTAGATAGTCATAGTGTGTGCTGAAAATTGCTGAAAACAAGAAGGCACTCGCCGTCATCGCATTGCATAAGCGGAAGACTATTATGTAAGCCAAGCGACACAATGACAAAACCATGCATCACAAAGAAGAGTAGCGACCCTCCCGTTTGCGAGGTTCACAACGTCAAACTTGTGCGGACTGAGCCCTCCGTTGAAATGATTGCGGCCGGGTATCAGGGCTTCACGTTCCTTGTTTGCCCAGTGAGCGGTACGGTGCTCAATGACGACGAGGAAGATTCTTAGAACACAGCCGTTTCCTTTGATTGTGACGACCGACTTTGACGGAGACGATAAAGGTTCACGGGCTCACATACATGAGCGGACTCATGTCCAGCCAGTTCCCATTCGTTCTGAACTGTGGCTACCGTTGCGAGACACACTGTGCAGATGGAATCGTGGCTACCGTCTTCATTGTGCCGATGTGGGAAGTTTGGTCTCAATAGTGTGAGCATCTTTCCCCCTCTCAACTGCTATTGATTTCGGTCAGAATATCCACATCCGAGGGGCTCCTCTGTTCAATATTGCTCTATATAGTTAAATTTTCGCTGGCGTTTCCGAAGAACGATTCGGTGGAGTATTACGCCGTCTGAGCGTGCTGAAGAGCCGCGAAACTCACAATTGTTTGTTTCAATTGGGAATCAACCTCGTCGGCTATGGTCATCACGTCGATTAGGAGAAGACTGAAATCGACGACGTTCAGATTGGACTGTAGAGTATTGAAAATGCTGACTTGCAAAATCCGGGACTCCTCGATAATCATCGGAATCGTATAGCCCTGAGAGAGGCGAATCTTTCCATGTTCAACGGCACCGTCCGACACCTGTTTGGTACCAAGGCTTCGAGGCACACGTAACCGATGAACCAACTCTCGAATCAGCAACGGAAGGTGCCCCATTCGCTTATCGTGGCTTAGAACCAGATGGTTCAGTTCCACATCTTTTTCAACTCGCGAAAGCCAATCGGCGATTGTGGACTGGGATTCACGCTCCAGTATGGAGGCTACTCTTTCAGTGTTTGTGGCACGCCGCGTCCCGCGATTCTTCAATTTCTCGCGAATCAATTCAAGCAATTCCGGAATGGGCATAGGCTTCACCATGATTTCGTCTGCTTGTAAGAGTATGGCATCCATTGCCTCCTGCAATGCCGGATAGCCGGTAAACAAGAGCGTGACGGCATCCGGATGCTTATGGCGCATGGCACTGACGATGGTGAAGCCGTCACCTGCTCCGGGTAAGTGCAAGTCAGAAAGAAGAACATCGAACGTTTCTGTGGCGATAAGATGAATTGCATCAGCGACGTTTGCGGCTGTCTTCACGTCGAACTGGCTGAATTCCAGCACGGCCCTTAGCGATTCACGCACCGCATCGTTATCGTCTACCAGAAGAATCCTTGGATTCGCTGTTTTATCAAGAACTGTTTCCACGGTAGTGCTTCCCAACGAGGCGGACGAAAGCTATCCGCATCTTCATATAGCCTAGGCGGCGTTCAAGGGAAAAGCAGAGCGGTATTGCTCACTCGGCGTCAAATTGAGAGGGCTGAGGACATCGTTGCTCTCAGGTCGTCCCACGGTACCTAAGACGACGCTGCGGGGGTAACGGCTCCGTTTGTCTTGATTGCCAACAACTCTGCACAGTCGTGGCTCCGCTCCGCCCCAGCGAGGTCTTCTTCTTGCATGGCGGTTTCGACGGTGAGAAAACACTTCATACAGATTGAATCCCATGAGCCGTCTCGGTTATGCCGGTGTTTGAAAGCGACCGGAGATAAAGTATCCATTCGTCCCGTCTCCTTCGTACCTTGCGTCTGGGGAATCAGGCTCCAACATACGCCTCCCCGCCCTGAATGTCACGTACCCGACACGGCGAGTTTATCTTAACCTCAATATCACTCGAACATCGAGACAGGTTCACTTGTTGTATTTCTCAATTGCCATGAGAACCATGACGATGAAGAAGAAGACCACGATGAAAACACAAGTGAAACGAAAAACTCTGCCGACAGTGCCGTGCCACAGCTTATCGAGACGTACCCGCATCGGATGGGCGTAAATGGCGGCAATGGGCTCCTCTAGAGAGGGGAGAAGTTCTTGTTCGTTCCTCTGCAAGCGGTTCACCTTTCTTCTCAGACATGGAATACGCTTGGATACTTGGTGCGTCCATCGCGGCGTTGGTTGCAGTGAATGAACAAATCGTCATAAACTTTTTGCTTAATCGAAACTCTTATTGCCGCCACAACCGTCTCCATAGCATTTGCGGCTAATCTCACCAAACGTCCTGAGTGCGGTAGCCGGGGGCCTTCAACTTGAACGCTAAGAACTGGGCTATTGGCTCAACGGGCAAGGTTGGGTTTTCACTGAGAGACCGTATCGGCCAACTCATTGCGGATTTCGTTTCATGGCTGCTGCGGTGAGCGCAAAACGGTGCCGAAGCACCCCTAACGCTTAGGAACCCTCTTGCACGGGGCTTCAATCTCCTCAGGTGAGGCAAAACGGTGCTGCTCCACTATCCAAACCCACCCGACATCAGCCGGTCTAATCCCGGAGAGGTCTTGTGCCGTGACGCGGTTCAGCAGAGCACCTGTCTTGTACTTGAGGTTGTAGTGAGCAGCTTTGTAGTAGAGGTCTTCAAACATTTCGTTCCCCGTTCGTCACGGTTCTTTTGTGGTGTATATGCGATTGTCAGCGCAGTTGTGCCACATGTCGAACGTGCCTTGGAACCAACCGCAGAACTCCGTAACTCTGACCTCTCCCTTGCCTAGATTTCGGTCACGATATTTGAATCGCACGAACAGGTACATCCTCAACTTCCCATCAAGAACCGTCTGAGCGGTAGCTGCCATTTGCACAATTTGTTCATCGGCACCCGGAAAGCTGAAGTAGTGTTTGGGCGTGTCACCGGGCTCGATTTCTACGCCATCGACGGCTGGAATCGCAGCATTAGGTGAATGCATCACGGCCTCAGCTTCCGCTTGTTGCTTTGGTGTGATTTCGCCTGTATTCAACATCATCGCAGTACGGTGTGTCATTGAAATCACCGGGATGGTGCCTCGGTTCGCGTAAGTTATATTGAGTACGAAGCCCCTTACATTTTGCGCGTTCTTCACAGGCTGACCGACGACACTGGTCACAACCAATCTGGACTGTTCCTGAGGCTGTGATGAATGACCGGGGTACGTTATGACTGGCGGACTCGGTACCTTGAACACAATAGGTGGTGGCTCAATAGCCGCTGCCCTTGCCCGAATCTCGGACGGCTGATTCCAGAAAAGCTCATACGAGAACACAAATGCGGTCACTCCGAACCATAGAGCGAATGTGTCCCTCAGTTCGGACTTCCACTGCTTCTTTACGGCGTTCCACCGCTGCCTTTTTGGAGCTTGCCGTGCCTTACGAAACACCACAACTAGCAGCGGGATTAGGAAGATGAGCGTCCATCCAAGCCAGTTCGTACCCATGTCAGAGAACGTGGATTTCAATGCGGCAACCGCAAGCTGGCAGGTGAAGCATGTGGAATCCATGCTCTCCATCTTCTCACTTAGTCTGTTAGGGGTGACGCAGTGACTGCGTATAAAAGGCTACCCAGACCCCTAGGGCTAAAATTACAATAACTATCCAGTCAAAGAAATCGAGGTTCTTCAAGCGTGTTTTCCAACCGGAGATGGGCACAGTTCGCATTGTTCCTGAACCTCGTCGGAACATTCGCCCTATTCTACTCATTTCAGGCGACCTCATCCAAATTTAGACTTATGACGGTTTCGTACGAGAACGCTGGGGGCAAGGGAGAACGGTCAGCACTCTGCGTATATGGGCACAATATGATGACAGCTACTTCGGAAGGCGGCGGTTCCATTGGCTTCGGCCCATGCCCGGACTGGGAGCACTCCAAGGCAGCAGCAGTGGTGAACATTGAACACCCGTTTCTCGTGACATTTGGATTCTTAGCTACCCTATTTGGGTTCGCAATTCAGTTCTTAGCCATCCCCAATCCCAAGACAATCGCGCAAATCAGGAAAGAACTAAAGTTCGCACAAGCGGAAGAGAGATTACGACGTTCTCAGTAGTCACGCGGCCTGTGCCTGTGTGTTCCCGCCCTTCCACAACTGAAACTCAGCCTCTCTCCGCGTCTTCAGTCCAGCGACTACAACTCCTCCGCTGTGGTCCCACAACAGTAGTTGCTGTCCAGCCGCGTCGTACTGTCCAGCGTTCAAGTCTCTGAGCAGCGTTGACGACGCAAGACGACCACCGCCCAGATTGAAAACAAAGTCCACCAGCGCGTCGAACTGTCCCTGACTGAGCGGAACCTTCACGAGACGCTGAACGACGCTCTCAGCGACTGCCACGTCCGCCATCAGCAAGCTGGTCGCTTGTGTGACTGTCACATCAGACGGGAAGGACTCTCCAGACTGAAGCTTGTGTCCGTACGCCACTGTCTTGAATCCTGCAACGTCGCTGTAGACGGACGCGGAGAATCCTTCAGACTTCTTTATGAGTTCTATTCCTGCTGTACTTGTATGCATAAACTTTCCCCTTGAAATGGAAAAAGCCGGGACGCCAATCCCGGCTCAACCGTGATGCCCTCGAAAATTACTACGAACCTTGACTTCTTAATGTCTAATACTGAGTTTTTGGGCAGATTTACTGATTTATTTTCCTGCGGCTGTCACACCTGTTGGCGGGTTAAGCGTTGTCAGTCCAGCGGCCAAGGTCGTGCTGGCCGGAGCCGATACGAGTGCTGCACCATTCACGTCAAATCCAGCAGCGGTGACCGTGATGGTGTACGTTCCGAAGGCAACACCAGCCGTGGGCGTCCATGTAGTCGTGAGCGTCCCCGGTGGAATTTGCCCTGTGCCAAAACCTGCGGCCTGTGAAAACACCACGGTGCCGTTGAGGGTGATGGACACGTTGAACCCGTTGTAGCAGTTGGAAATCGTACCGTTGCTAGGGCAAGCTGGAGCATTCGGTGTGTATGACCAACTGGTGACGATGGAGCTATAGGCTGAGCCAGCGGGTGCCAGCATCGCAACTGGACGAGTGACTACGAGCGACACGTGTGTAGCTGGACGAGTCTGTTGCGCCAGCAGAGAGAGTGAACTGAACAGGACGACAGCGAAGGCCGCGAACCATAGTTTAGTCATAATTTGGATGAGTCTCCTACCCCTAATACTGTGTTTTGGGAGAAGCATTCGCCTAAAATGTGACATGCGCCGTTCACGACCTGACATCACGAAGTACGACTTCACGTTTCCGTGTGCCCTTGCGGGTACAAGATTCCGCCAAGGGAGCTTCTCCGCGTGGACAGAGAGCACGTCCGCTGCCCGAAATGCGGGAAGGACAGCGTGTACATACCGAAGAAATGAGTTGGGTATACTTACTTCTATGACGACAGATAAGATTCTCGCTGAAATTGACTCCGAAATTGCACGACTCACAAAGGCGCGTGTCTTGCTTTCAACTGATGGAACTAAGAAGACGGCCACCACTCCAATTGTCCACAAGAAGCGTAAGATGAGTGCCGCTGCTCGAAAGAAAATAGGCGATGCACAGCGGAAGCGTTGGGCGAAGGAGAAGGGTCAATGAAATTCGGAGCACCCTGATTGCAGAATACGACTAACACAGTAGTTTTAATTGCCGCCTTAATCACCCTCGCGACTGCTTTGGTTCCTTTCGTCAAGTGGGCTTGGCGGACGCATGGTGTTCGGACATTCGATGGGAAGAAAGCCCATCACAACGAATTGGTGGAACAGGCAAAGTGGTATGAGGGCCGGCTACACAAACTCCACGGTTTACGTGTGCACCTGATGAACTGCCTCGAACCTGACAGGTTCAGGCTTGCTGAGTGGATTTCTCAATTGGACAGTAGAGATGCAGAGTGGGCGCGGAAAATCGAAGACATGAAACTCCTAATCACTGCATGTGAGCAGAAGGAAGAAGAATGCCTGAGAAATGCTGAACAAGCCAGAGAGTGGGCAGAGGACGTAGCGCGAAGGGTGCTCTTCTGGTAGCCAGTCTTACCACAAATCGTTGAACGCTCCATGTTCGGCTAGACGCAACATCTCAGCGTTGAACCGCTTCCCGTGGAGCTTGTACGGATGTAGCTTGATGTGTGCTTGTTCGTGCAGGAGCGTGAGCTTGGCAATGCTCTGCCACCCCGCCAGCGATGGGTTTATACGGATTCTCCAAACGCCCTCAACGATGTCGCAGTCCGCGTAAGCTCCAGCGGGGACTTCGTACCAGACGAAAGCGTCCGGGAGCTTCCCGTCGAAGTAAACAGCGTTGTACCTGTTAAACCAACGCTTTAGCTGAGGGTCACTCTTCACTGCGTCTCCGTTCTCTGGTAAGCTCTATCGCAAGACTCCCATGCCATTCTTTCCTTGGGTTGCAGCCCAATTCGCGAAGCTCACAGGCGAAGTCGTTAAGACTGGGGTAGAGACTGTCAAATCAGCGGTCGAAATCCCTAAGGCCATCGTTGAGACAGAGAAGGCCAAGCTGGAAGTCGGAAAGCTCAAAGATGAGCAGCAAGAACGCGGCTCTCTGCTTACTCACGCTTCGATGGAAGACGTAAAGGCGTACGACCCGAATTTCCAGAAAATTATTCGTAAGGTGCGTACCCTCGACCATGCCATGAACTTAGAGATACAGTCGTGCGATTTGCGGTTGGAGCCAAGAGGAACGAAGCGAACTAGGTACGTCCTTCTTGTGGCTGCTGCCATGGTCGTTGGACTGGCATTTGGTTTCCTCTATCATCGCTATCGCTAATGTTTGTCCTCACGAAGGTCTTCCATAGCGTACCAGCGTTCGAGAATTTCAATCTCGACGCATCGTTTTTCAGATTCATCTAACAGTGACTTTCGGACGATTGCGATACTCTCTCCCGTGTCTCCATGCGAGGACACGTGTTGGCGCATCGCATCTTCGTCAGCGGGGGTGAATGGAACAAACACGTCCCTTTCCCATCCGCATACGCGACAGCGAACCTTGGCTGTTTCCATTCAATGTCCCAGAAAACGAGCTTTGAAATATTCGAACGCGACTGTGAGAAGTGCGGACGCGAATAGACAAATGCTGCTGAGGAATCCGGCCAGACGCCAGCGTTCCTTTTCAAGCTCCGTGACGCGAGTCTCGACCTGTGTCAGCCGGGACGGTTGCCCGTTGTTCTTGAGTGCCGGGTAGGTTGTGGATTCGAGAGCAGAAATCTTCTCAGCTTGTTCTTTAATATCCTCGCGACAACCTCTGACCTCAGTCAGAATCTCCGCGAGAATAAGTTGCGTGCTGCTGCTGTTGTTGTTGTTTTCCAATTTAGTGGCCCCATGTATCTCGATTTATGAGGCGGGATACCCAATCCCGCCCATTCGAACGTTTTTAGTCGATGTAGATTTCGTAGATTTCAAGCACGCTGGAGCCGCCCCCCGGCGACGAACCGACCGTGATTGTGGACGCTCCGTTGACGCTCACTGTGCTGAGATTCGTCCCGGATGGAATCGTGTATGTGTATGTTGTCGAGGCCGTCGTTGCGGTAACGCCCATCAGTGATGCTGTTGTTCCACCGATGGTGACGGACATTGCAACGCTTCCGGAAGTTGAGCCGCTGATGGTTGCAGCGGCGACAACGGAAAGTGTCATTGCTGAACTAATCGTCGTAGACGGAAACCCACTGAAGGTAGCGGAACCGTTTGCACCGTAGTAGCTGAACGTCGGTCCACCCATGCCGGAGGTCGTGATAGTCCACCAGCTAGAAGGAACAGCAGCAGCCGTCGTGATGTTGTTGTCGTAAGCAGCGGTCGGTGTCACCAGCGTAGTCGCGCCCGTGTTCGTGTACGCGCTCGGCTCGTACCGGACTGAGTAGCTCGGAGTCGTGATGCTTCCAATGAGGAAGTACCCGGCCTTGTTCAGAAAGTCCGAAGTGTTCTGTGTTGCGATAGGAGTGATAGAGCCGCCAGCAAAAGTCGCGTCCACATAGTACACGTAATACAACTGGCTCTGATTCAAGCTGGAGATGATGTTCGGACTCGGAGTGCATGACGCTGACAGAATCCCAGTAGTGGCCGTGAAGTTGGCAATTGCAATCGTTGCAGTGCCATCGCTTAGTGCTGATGCTGTCAGCGTCCCCGCTGGTGCAACGGGAATCCCGCTATACGATGTCGTGCTCAGAGAGTTGCCGACAGTGACGTTCGCGAGAATCCACGCCGATGGAACTCCAGCGGCGTTAACCGCACGGACTTGGACGTTGTAGGATGCTCCGTCATTTACGTTCGGGATGAAGACACTCGCATTGCTCGGGTCAATCTTCGCCAGCCCTGTCCACGTCGAAGCACCAGAAAGCTGGTACTGGCATTCAAGATGGCCTCCATAGACGACGTTCGCATCATTGGGTTGATTCCAACGCACGTAGATTGAGTTGTGGACGCTCCCATCTGCACCTGTCGTGATTGTCGATGGATACGTGATGCCGTTGATGACAGCACCCGGTCCGGAGTACGCAACCACATCTTCCGGTGGAGAGCACACACGAATCCCGACGTTGTTCGGAATGATGCTGTCCGTGATGGATAACTCTTCCGTTGGAGACCATGAATAGATGGCCGAGTTTGCCGCTGAGTTCGAACCGTCCACTTGAGCAAGGTCGAGTTCAACGATAGGCTTGCCGTTGTCATCGTACACAAGACCGACATGCAAGACCTCAAATGGCTCATCGACCCAGTTATAACGAGCAATGCTGACGCCTATCACGTCTGTGACAGTTGCCTGATACGCGCTCAGGTCACACTGCAAGTGCATTCTGTACTGATAACGCTGACGCATCAACTGAATCTTTGCGAGGCGTTGAGCTACAGCACTCACGTTCGTGCAAGGCAAGTCGAGATTCCAGACAAGAAGTTCGTTCCCGTCTTCTACGAGCCATGTATTTGTGACGTAACCGTGCAGACTGTCTTGCTGATAGAGCGGATAGTCGCTCGGCTGATAGTTGTTCGCAGGGTTGACGTATGTACCTTTCACACTGTTACAGGCTTCCGTCACCGAGAGCCGCGTGTCCAGCTTGATAGCACCAACAATGTTCTTCTCATTCAGATAGAGACTCGGCGCGACGTAAGCACCGGGAATGATGCTCCAGACGCCACCCTGCACGGCTAACCGCCCCGCGCAGCTTGTCAACATCCTCTGAATATTCGTTCCGCGTCCTGTGTCCAGCGTGAGGTTCGTGTCGCAGGAATATTGCGGAACAGTGCCACCAACGGCCAGAGAGAGAGTTTCGTCACAGACGTTCGCAGCAGCAATCAGGTTGTTCTGGTCAATCGTTGAACCAATCGCGAGACCGAAGCCGCCACGAAGACGCGGCTGACACATGTAGTCCGCGATGCAGAGAGCAGAATTCTCCGTGTAGCCGCGTGTACCAGTGCGAGGGTCAAGGATGTCGTTCTTTCCCTTGACGATGAAAGACAAGTTGGTGGGGTACGACGGGAAGTAAGCCGCATCGTAGCCCATCTGGATATAGACGAGCGCGTGACCGTAGCACACATCCGTCGATAGCCACGTCAGAGGAGATGAGGAGCCGATTTGTGCGGCCAGCAAGGTCGGGAAAGTTGCCGTCTGATTCCCGTTTTGAAATTCAACGTGGACTTTGTTCGAGTAGTCGGGGAGACAAGTCTCACACTTGCCACTGCTGCTGGTGCCGTTAGCACCGCCGCATTGATATTCCCACGTCGTCAAATCGGACGGATTCGGGAGCCACATCGTCCAGACGCCATTATATGTGTTGTCTGCAACACCGGAGACGACCATCGTCTGACCATTGAAGGACGAGGCGAAGCCTCCACTCACTACCATCGTGACGAGACCACCGGAGCGGCTGATTGATGTGATGTTACACGTCGTTTGAGTCGGTGAAGCGGACTGCCAGATTGCCGTGTTCGGGTCAGTGCTCCACTGAGCAACAAGATTCAGCGTCTGTCCATCAAGACGAACTTCAAGCAACGCATCACACGGATGACACGCGAGTGCAAAGACTCTGTGCCATTGCTTGTCATTTGATGTGCTCCCGCCGCTTCCGGTAATCGCGTTAGTCTCACTAAATATCTCGACTCCGGGAACCTTCATCGTGCCGTAGATGTAGTTGTAAGCCGCTACAGGGTTAGTCGTCGCGACACCCTGACCCGGTTGCTTTTCCAGCATCTCAGCGATGCCGGTCATGACTTCACCAGCACCAGCGATAATGAGAGCGGCACCGAACGGAGCACCGACGCCGGTCGCCGCGAGTACAGCACCCGCAGCAATCTCTAGTCCACCGATGACGGTGCTTATAATTCCACGTGACATTTAATGGTTCCTTCAGATGTGGTAGGTCTTTAAATTCGAGCCGAACCTGTCGAACGGTTCGTATAGCATTCCGCTGTCACCGGGAGTCATGATGTGAGTCCCGTGCAAGCTGACGACGCCGAGTCGCGAGTGGCGTCCTGTCCCGATGACTACTAAATCACCGCGATGTGCAAACGTTGGCTTTACTTCCTGCCAACCGTGCTGTGCGGCAAGCTTCGACACAGCATCGTCAAGGAAAGGTGAGCCGAATGCTCGTTTGAGTTCCCGCATCAGTTCGAGCCGACTTGTGTACTTGATGTTCGGGAGAGCATCAACTCCCGTGAGGGCTTTCACGACTCCAGCGGCAAGAATGCCACAGTCATGGCTCCCGTATGCGAACGGAGTCCGATGCACGGAGTTGATGTATGCCCCGAGTGCGTAAGGCCAGTTGTCTTGTCTCATTGGTTGTTAACCGACTTGGGATTCGAACCCCAAAATACTGTGAGTTCTTGAATGTCGTTGACGTGGGAGAATCCCGTGTCCACTGTCGAGGATGAAAGTCCAAGCCGCGTGAGCGTAGCGGCCAAATCAAGCTGTTGGTCAGCTTGCGTGTAGTGTCGCGGCACTGGGCGGTTCAAATCAGCAAGGACGTTCTCAACGGCGATGGTGATGGTGCATGTATTGCCATCATCATCAATGGAAGACTTATCCATGAGCCCTGCAAAGCTGACAAGAGGGGTGTCGATTACCGCACCGGCAGCAGTGAAGCAGACAAGCCATAGTTGTGTTGTCTGCATCAGTCGCACGTTGTTCAGGGCTTCTCCAATCATTGCGGAGGGAACACCGCTGAGACTGATTTGCACGCCCCTTGCTTCGACCGTAGTGTCCTCAGAGATGCCGTCCACTTTGCCCAACGTTCCTACACCTTGGAACGTCATTCCACTCCAAGTCAGCGGCCCTAGTCCGCTCCATAGACAGAGCGTCTCGTTCGAAAACTGTAGGGACGCGAGTACGCCGACACGCATATTTGGCGACGTAAGAGCGGCTTGCATGTCAGATGTAAGCGTCCGAGGCATTTAGATAGCCTCCCGGAAGCTAATAGCGTTGACCCCGTATGCTCCGGGGTTCACGCTGAATTTGTTTCCGTTGTTCGAAGCGAGACGAAAGAGCCCGACACAGTTCCGCGTGATGATTGTCGTTCCGTCTGCTGGCTGGTCACGCAGGTTCGGCCAGACGGGAATCGTGCAATTGCCGCTCCCGTCTGAGTTCACGGAAGCAGTCACTCGGTAGAGCCGATAAATTGAACCGTTAGCGATTGAGATGTAATCACCGGGGAGCAGGAGACCGACAACGTTCGCAGTCCATCCACGAGTGACGAGGCTGTATCCCGTCTGTGCTGCTCCGCTGACGACAGGTGTTCCCGTTGCTGTACCCTTCGGGAACTTCGCTCGTGGGTCCCCCATCAGAAAGCAATTCAACTGCCCACGGCACGCGAGGATGAAAGCTCCCCATGCGTCGTAGGAATAACGATTCATGGGTGGCAGTGAGATGGTGCCGGACCAGAAGCTATTCATCAGGTCATAGATTTGCGTCTGTCCCGTGTAGATGGAGACGTTCTGCTCGACTTTCTCTTCAGCGTTCCACTCGATTGAAGCCGGAGCGGTCACTCCGGGCTGTGTATCGCTCGGTAGAGCAATGATGTTCATCCCGGAGAACGTTCCGATTACGCCGCTGCTATAGGACATGGGTGTGCCTTTAATGAAAGAGGCCACTCCGGAGAGCGGCCTCAGTCCTGTCTATTGGGGTTGTCTAATTTACTGAATGACGCGGACGTTGTACGTGCTTGCGGTTGGAGTTCCCGCAACAATTGCACACACCTTGACGGTTACGGTTCCAGACGCGGACACGTAGCCATTCCATACGTTGCCGTCGCCGGGGTATGTACTTGGAGTTGCTGCAACAGCCATGCTCGTAGTAGCCGCTGAGACGCTCACAGTCCCGCTCGAACACGCACCAGCAGCAAGAGCAGAGCCGCCGATGCTTCCTGTGGTTCCGGATAGAGGTAGCAGTGACTTAACGAATTGGTCAGTGGCGATGTTCACCGAGTTGTCGGTCGTCGGCTGCGTGATTGCAGTGGCACCGTTCGCGTTGCCGCCGATGGAGTTCGAGGGCATCGTGTTGTTTGGAAAATTGATAATAGTATGGCCGTTGATTGAATCTGTAAATGAAAAGTTATAGTTTCCAGTTCCAAGCAAACCCCAATACCAGTAACGAGAGCTACCTACACCAAGGCCATAATCCGTGTAGCTGCCGTTATTGTTGCCAAATAGATTCACTTGAACGCTGCCCGTTGAGTTTGAAATCTGGTGGTTCACCATCGTTCCGCAGTCAGCTTGCAGACCTGTGGAGTTTGTATAGCACGGGAAGTCGCCAGCATTTGTTCCGGTGCTAGGCCCAAGCACTATAGGACTTCCACCAACAGTGGAGCCAACGGGTAAAGTTACCGCAGGAATTAAATCAATGAACGCAACGTAAATAGTAAAGGCACTTTCATTGTTGAACTGGAAATAACCCGTCTGTCCGGTGAAGTTGAGGGGTATAGAGTAGGCTGCTAGTGATGTTGTGCAGGAGAAGCTCTGCGTTGCGCCATATCCGTTACTCAAGGCTCCTCTGGCCGAGAATGTGGTTTGCCCACCCGGACAACTCGCCATGAATTGCAACGTCATAGGTACTGCTGGAAAGGCTTCACCGACAAACATATTTCCCGGCGTGATGGTCGAGTAGTCGGCCTGTTGGAAGGAAGACACTCCAGAAGTCGGGACACCGGGAGCGTTGAGAATGATGTCCTCCCCGAAAGGTGCAGTAGTGTCAGCGACTATATAAGTCGAATATGGAGACGATGGAGCGAAATTAACCTCTTGTGGCGTAATGAAAAGGTCGTTCCACTTATAAGGAACGCTAGGATTCCCATCACGTAAGAAGTCAGCACTGACGCTTTTCAAGAGTTCAGGATGACCCTTGATGTAGTTCGCCGCAACGTTCTGCGTGGTTTGGTATCCATCAAGTGGACTGGCGTTATAGCTTCCATAAATCAGGTTGCCGCGCCCTCCATCTGTCGGCATAAGATACGCATTGCGTATCATTCCGTTGACTGTGTTGTTGTTTCCATTGACAGCTAGACCACCACCGCCAACAAAGCAGTTGCACGTGCTGGAATTTGTATCCAGAATCCCCGGCATGTTAGTTGCGCCAATTTCGGCACTGATTGTGTTACCTGTACCTGTAATTCTCCAGCCCACTGCTCCTGTTGGGGGAGTGTTCCAAGATTCGAATTCCACTGAGTTAAGATTCGCAGAACCGAAACCGTCCGCCCATTGGTTGTTTAGATTTAGGAATTGCGGACCGGAAAGTGCTGTGACTTCGACATCTTCCCAACGCATCTCACCACCGTTATAGCTAATCCACGGATAGACATCGGTGGTAAACAGGCCATGCTTCCACGTTTCAAAGTCGCCCGAGTTGCTTGCCTGAAAAGAGTTCAGTTCTGATGTACCCTGCACGACAGCGAAATATGAACTAAAAAAGTTGAAGTTGCGTACGTCGAGTCCATACAAACCCCACTGCCCCTGTACGTAAAGGCTACAAGAGTTGTTGCTGTTGCCGTTCGTCTGTTGAAAGCCCACGTTGAGCAGTATCGGGTAAAGACTTCCTACACTCTGTGATGGATGCGCCCAATCCGACTCCAGAGCGTCCATATCATCCATGGCAATTGCGCAGTTGCCAATGGTCGTAGTGACTGGCAAACCGAGAAGTGAGATGTAGGAATGTGCGTTCGTGACTGTTGTGGAAGCTGATGCGGCCAATGTGATTACCTGCCACGATGGAGCGGACGGTCCGATTGCCCATCCGGGTGTAACGCTGGCAATCGTCGTTGTCAGATTACCCATGACAGTGACAGTTGCACCCGCTGAGTGCGTAGCGGCAGTTGTTCCAGCCTGAGCACGGTAGACAGTAATATTCGAAATACCATTGGATTGTGTTCCAACATACATCACGATTTCAGAATCAATCTTCAGGTAACCAAATATGGTAGGCCATGAACTTGTTGTCACTCCTGTGATGCTGACGTTTGTCGCTGTTGTTGAAGTGATTGCAGTGTTCAGTGTCGTTGTCGTAACAGTTGCACCAGCACCACCAACAACAATCGCTTGCCCAACATCTCCCGGTGCGACAGATGCATTTGTTGTTGTGAATGCGGCACTTCCTGAAGTCATTCCACCATCGTCAAACCAGCGACCCGGACGGCGATGCGGAAAGCTACCCGCTGTGCTGTTGTCCACATAGAGTGTGATGTCCTGAATCTTCCAGCCGGGATTCCACGTGAACGTTCCCGAAGCAGTGCTCGGGTCGGGTACGTGAAGCACATCTTGACCGGGCTTGCCTTTAATCGTCACGGTGTATTGCTGTGGTGAGTTCGTTCCCGGCGCACCGGGCTGTCCGATAAGCGAGACCCCTGTCCACAGGAGTGTGCTGGTCAGATAGCAACCGCCCGGAGGCTTCGGAAAGTAGAGGGCAGCAGCAGTCGCATTGCCTACTGCGTAAGCTTGTGCCGCGGTCTGTGCTGCCATAATTGCGTTGTGGTCATCAGTCGCACAATCGCCAACAGCACCATAAGCCATGACGTTGATTAGAGTGTTGACAGAAGCGTTCACTGTCGCAGCTTTCACATTTCCAGTGACAACGAGACCATTTGAACCATCAGCGGCTACACCAGCATAGTTACCGACAACTTGAGCGTGGGTTGTGTCTGTGCTGCCAAATGTTGAACCGGACGTATAGGAAGCTGTGACGACATACGCAGTGCCGCTGTATGAGTAGACATCGTTCACGGCGTACGCTGTTGAAGCAGCCCACGCACCGCGAGAGTTCATCGTTCCGGAACCTGCGGGACCGACTGGACCTGTTGCACCAGTCGCACCTGTTGCGCCTGTCGTACCCGCTGGACCTGTTGCGCCTGTCGGGCCTTGCGGAACGGCGAAGTTTAGAACAGCAGCACCAGATGAACCTGAGTTCGTCACGGAAGCACTTGAATTTGGTAACCCGGTTGTGGTTGTTCCAACGTTGACTGTAGCTGCTGCTCCTTGTGGAATTGCGAAGTTCAAAACAGCGGCAGCGGATGAACCTGAGTTCGTTACTGTTGCGCTTGAGCCGGGTGCTTCCGTCGTGGTGGAGCCAACGTTGACTGTTGCTGCTGTGCCTGTTGCGCCCGTGTCACCCTTTGGAATACCGCAATTGAGCAAAGCAGGACCAGAGCCAGTGATAGTGCAGGAAGCACCGCTTCCGGGAGCAAGCGTCGTGACAGTACCCATCGTCAGGGCGGAGACAGGCAGTGTCGCCAAGTCCGGGTCATAGCTGTCCAGACTCCAAGAGGAGCCTGTAATCTGCGTCATCCCGTAGTCCCTGATGATGGCGTTCGTTGTGCGATTCTGAGCAGTGATGTGGTAGTACGTGCCAGTCGGATTAGGGACAACGCTCAGACCGGACTGGAGCACACCGTTGGATACGACGCCACAGACGGGAGTCGTGACCACTTGGTCGGAGCCGACGCGGAAACCAGTCGGCGTGTTCGTTGCATCGACAGGCTGGAAGCAGAGCTTCGCCGCAGGTACAGGATGCACGAACGCATCCGTGACGCTGGACGCGGAGATTGATGTTGACGACTGAGCGTTAGCAACGCCAACCGCGAAAAGGATAGTCAGAACTGTAAATAATTTACGAAGCATTAGGAGTCCGCCTCGGCGGTGAAGATTGCCGCCCATGTTGTAGAAGTAGGTGATGGAGTTAGAGAGAACTGACCGAACGTGCCGAGGGGTTGAATCTGCTTTCCAGACTGCGAGTCCCACAGAACAGCGGAGTACGTTGCAGCGGGATTGTCAGGACTGTCCGTTGTCGAGTCGATAGTGACAGCGGGAATGACGAGAGAGCCGCTCGACACGCTACACGCATACGACTGGTAGAACGTGCCGATAGTCTGAGAGAGATAAATGTTGCTCTGCGGGTACAGAGTTCCGCTCTCCGCTGTGAAGCTGGAGTTTGTATATATACGAAGCTGAACTCCGGACGTGTTTCCCTGCCATCCGGGAATCGTTACGGATGCGATTGTGATTGTTGCCATAATCTATGTCCTTTATCCACGCGGTACACGTCGTTGACGGTCAACTATCTTGGCCTGTGCTTGCGTGACAGCGTGAGCATTGCTCGACGCGATAGCACGAGCGACGTTCGCTTGTGTAAGAGCAGGGTCGGTACCGCGTGCATCAATGTTGAGCACCTGACCGGCGTTACTGATGTCCTTGTTCGGGACTACGTGAGAGCCACCGGGGAGGTATACATTCTCCGGACCAAGCTCACCGACCGGGTAGACGCCACCGTATGTGACATCGCCTCCCGTCGCGTATCCGCCGCCACTGAAGATTCCACCGGAACCGAAGAGTCGGCCACCGAAGAGGCTACTCATCTGGTCTGAATCATTCAGCGTGGACATCAGGCCGTTAGTGCCACCAGCACCGGCAAACATTGAGGAGCCGATACCGCTCGTGATGCTACCCATTCCCCCAAGGATTCTGGAGAGCATGTTCTGTCCATATCCCGCGTTTGATAGAGCATTCTTGACGCCGGAGCCTTCTCCCTTGGAGTGCTCCGGGCCGGAAAACATGCTCATGAGACCGGAGACGGTGCCCATTACACCGGGCATAACCGTGCTTCCGTTCTTAGAGAACCACTGTCCGACAGGGGAATTCTTGATTGTGTCTTCGAAGCTGCTGACTCCGGGAATTGCAGAGAACGGTGAGCTACCGGAACCGGAGCCACCCTTCACTGATGAGCCAGCGACGTGGACGTTCAGTGCTCCATCTGTTGCTGACAGCTTGAGGTCGCTGAGCTTCCCAGTGCTACCGGGCTTCTTACCCGTCATCAGTCCTTCCGCCCACTGGAGGCCAACCTTGGCGAGTGACTTCTCGGAGTTCTGAAACACTTGATGGAAGTTCGTCTTGTCGCCGAACATGGCGTTGACAAACTGGTCATTCAATCCGTCCAGTGTGTGCTCCATTACAGAGGCGATTTTCTGAGAGATGTTCTGAGCACCCTGACGAATGTGGTCGAACATCTGGTCAGCAGCACTCTCCGTTTCAAGTGCATCCTGCATCTGTTGAGCACGATGTGCCGAGTTCAACTGTGCAATCTGCGCGTTCAGTTGCTGCTGAGCAAGCACGTTCTTTGCACGCTCATCATTAGTGAGGAGAGCGTCGGGAGAGTTCTCAGCCTGAAGCTGTGCTAACTCATCCCGCAATACTTTTAGGGACGCGGTGAACGCAGCGTCATGTGCAGCCGCGTTCTCCAACGCGGCGGTGTGAGCGTTGATTTGTCCTGTTGCAAGTTCATATTTCGTCGTAGCTTCGGTGAGCGAAGCGTTCATCTTTACTTGCTGCTCAGCGAGTCGGCCACCAACCTCGGTCTGACGTTGCTGCGTCTCCGGTGAGACATTGCCAGCCGTGATTGGCATAGGCAACATCTCAATTGTGGACTGACGAATCTTTTCAAACTGCTTCGACAGTTGCTCCGACGATTGGGCGAACTTCTCCAACGCGGAGTTGTACGCTCCCGTTCCGTTGTGTAGCTCCTTAAGCTTTGACTCCCAGAATGCACGCTCCTGTGCGACTGACATACCATACAGGGTTTTCTCACGAGCGAAGTCAGCCTCAATCGCCTTCAGACGCTTCGCATCTTCCTGTTCGAGTGCGGCGTTCGCATCCTTCGTTTGCTGCAATCCTGTCAGCTTGCTTTGCAGCGTGCCGACTTGTTGAGTGTTGCTCGTGACCGACAGCAGACCGGAAATGTTCCTGTCTGCCTGTGATGACGCTTCGTACTCAACACGAGACGAGCTATGGTCGAGAGAAGTGCCGTTGGCCTGAAGCTGAGCAAGAATATTATGTGAATCAGCAATGATAGGAGCTAACGCAGCGCGTGCTTCCTGCAACGCTTGCTGGCGAAGCTGCGTCGGGTCACCCTTCGTGTAGCCGTTGTCAATGTCTGAGAGCTTGAGTTGAAGTTCTTCTACGACCTTCGCGGTCTGTGTGCCACCAGTCTGATGGAGAAGCAGTTGTGAGAGAGTACCGGATTCCTCACCCTTCACAGCTTCCTGAATCTGCTTTACTACTGCATCAATTCTGTCTCCGAGCTTGTCCGCTTCAACACGTGCTTCAGCGATAGCCTCGGCCAACTTGTTTTCCGGCTTGTGCTCAAGCTTCGCAATCGCGTTTTCGAGCTTTACCTTAGTCAGTTCAAGGTCGTCGTTCTGAGTAGTGATGGACGTGTGAAGAGATGTCCACGCGGTCTTATTCTTTGTAGCGGCTTCCTCGTTCTTTTTGATGAACTCTTGAAGCTTCTCACCGGCCTTTACAACGATGTCGATGAGCGCAAACACGGCAACAGCGTTGAACGCTGCTGACATCGCCGCACTGACTCCGGGGAGACCTGCCACAAAGGTACGCAAATGGCGAGGAAGGACAACACCGATTTGCTCACCGAGGAGAGCAATGGAGCCCTTCGCTTCCTCTGTGCTCTTACGCATCTCTTGCGAGAACCTACGAGACTCATTAGTCGCTTCGCCGAGAGCAGCCTTGAACTTCGCAGTGCTTAGCTGTAGCTCGGCATATATGGCCGCGACTTTTGCCTGATTAGCCAATGCGTGTCGTCCTTTGTGTCAGCGTCTGCTGATTCACGATGGAGTTGTGGAGTGCAACAAGGTCGTCCGAAGCGTCACGGCGTCCAACATGGGACGGCATGAAATCAGCCGGGGAGGTAGCCTTCTCTATCTTGTGCATGGAGTAGTTGACAACATTCGAGGCGACTATGCCGACTAACAACTCTTGCCGCTCGTGCTCCATCGCGTGACGTTTGCGGAGAGCAACAAGCTGGCGGAGAGTCAGCGACATGAACTCTTCATGGCTGAGACCGAAGTTGATGCGTGCTTCCGACCAGAGAGCAAGCCAGACTTTGTGCCAGTCCGTCTCTACTGGTCCTGAGTAGGGTTTTCGTCAGCGTTCTCTTCCGGGTCAGGCTGCGACAATGCCCACGCTTCGAGTACCTTCGGCCAGACTTCTACGAGGGTATCTTTGGTGACGAGCGACTTCGCTTGTTCAGGCGTCAACTCCGGATGTGTTGCGTGTGCAGTAGCGAAAAACATCGCACGCACAAGGGACACCTTAGGAGTCGCGATGTCACGACCGCGAAGTCCAGTGATAAGCGGACGGTCAAGAATCTCTTCCGCCTCGGCGATTGCTTCGAAGTCGTAATGGAGCTTGTACTCGACACCGGCAAGCTTAAGCTTCACCGATGGCTTTACAGGATTAGACATGGAATTCCTTGTGCTGTTTAAAGCAAACGAGGGCGGGTATGACTCCGCCCTCATCTACACAGCGAGGGTTGAAGGGTTTAGCTGCCGACTGTGACCGTCACAGCAGTCACAATCTGAACCGTGATTTTCGATGTCATGATTTTCTGCGGGTCGATGCCATCAGGAAGCGGCTGCTCCAGCACGAAGCCGGAGAAAGCGTACAGGTTGCCCGTGGTTGTCTGGCCGAACTCGGCGAGAGCCGGGAACTGAAGCTTGAAGTCATGAACGATACCGGACAGGAATGCTGCATTGACGGCCTGTTGACCACTATCACCCGGAAGGTAAATAAGCTGCCCGGTCATCTGGCCGGGTTCAATGACGGTCGGCAGATACTCTTTCAGAGTTGCCTGTCCGAGAGTGGGAGAACCGAGGTTAGTAGCATCCTCAGTTTGAAGCTTAGGCTGAGTCCACGAGATGGACTTGACCTGTCCAATTGTTACGAACGTTTCGCCAGAACCGGGAGTACCGATGCTGAGCGTTGCACCCGTTCCGGGTGCGCCTTTGGTTGCCATATAAGTTATTTCCTCGCTGTAGTGTGTTAATCCGCGTACTGAATGACAGCGTGTACGCTGGTCTTGGAGATACGTGAGCCGTCGTCATACCCATCGACAACGTTCACGATTTGCGTCTCGTAGACGACAGTGCCGTCCGGGAGAGTGCCTCTGTATGCTGTCAACGCGGCTTTCACCGCTAGAGCGAGATTCCTCGCGTCCAGATAGCGGAGAGCGTGACAGTTGAAAACGATTCGAGTGGTTGTCACTCCATCGGAGCCTGTGAGCGTGTATCCGCTTACGTCCGAGACGCCTTGGTAGGCGATTACCGGATACTGCGACAAATCCTCAGGAGCGGGAATCGGCTGAATCCGGGTGCCAACGATTGCTGACACAGCGGAGTTCGCGAGTAAGAGTGATACGAGTCCTGATGTCAGCATTACTCTTCCTCGTTGTTGTAGTTCTCTATTCCGTCAGCGAGTGCATCTGTGAGCACATCGAGTGCGGCCTGAGCGGACTCATCAAACCCGGCCTCGATAAAATGCTTGCCGGGTATGTCCTTAATCTTTTTGCCGCCGTGAGACGTGAGCGTCCATCCATTGTTCTGCCAACGTGCGACGTGTCCAGCGATTTCAGTCGGACCGACACGAAGCCGAGCACCCTTCGTTTCTGAAACCGTCACTTCTGTGTGCATGTCTTCACGGAGAATCCCCGGTGGTAATGCGTTGCTGTCCGGAGTCTCTTCGTCGGTACGTTCCGGAGTCTGTGCTTTTATTGCAGCGAGTATCACGTCTCCAGAGGATTGAAGCGCGGTCGTTAAGATGCGCTTCTGAATCTTGTCTGGAAGCTTCGACAGGGCTGCATCAAGCTCCGAAGTATCAATCTTTAATTCGAAATCTTCCATTTAATTGCTGTCACCGTCGATGACCAGCGTGAAAAGTTTCACCACTCGGTTGCGCCGTAAGATGTTATCGACCGCTGACACCAAATAGGTGCTATCACCGAACAGAACATGCATTCCGGGCTTCAAGTCGATGGAGCTACCCGGCCAGCGAATCGTGAATACGTCTGTCGCTTGGGCAGCGATTGCTCCGTCTTGTACTAGTTCCTTGTATGCGTTGCTTGTCGTGCCTTCAATCCGTGCCCATGTCGTGAGAACGGTCGTCCACGTGGACACTGGCTGTCCTGCTGCGTCACGTGTCGTGCTCGGCTGCTGAATCGTGATGATGTGTGACAGGTCACCGGGACGGATAACTAGGGGGTCGAATGCCATCGTGTTTACCTATCCGTGTAGCCGACCGGAGAAGACTTATAACCCTTGAGCAAGATGCTTGCGGCGTTGTTAGTCGTTTGGTGGTCGCCACGGTTTTCGTACCAGTCCGTGATGAGCAAGCGCATCGCCGTGAGAATTGTCTCCGGGACGAAGCTGTCGGTGTAACCCGCAGTGAATTCAATTTGAACTGCGTTCCGGATTGTCCACGAGAACGGCCAGTAATAATTGGCTACCGGAGAGATGCAACCGGGATTCGAAGCAGTGTCAACAGTGTAGAGCGATGAATCGAGCGTCACATAATCACCGCCGTACGACGGCATGTATTGAACGCTCGTGACGGACTGGAGAGGAGCCTTAGGGATTTGAATGACTTGATTCTCTGCCCACCAGTTCTGAAACCTGTTAATCGTGTTTCTTGCGGGACCAGTGTTGAGTTGCCAGCCGTATGGGAACGAATCAATCCAGTAAATCCAGTTGCTCGTTATCAGTGAGCGGCCAGTGATGGTCTCCGCTCTTTCCCTCGCAGCGGTAATCAAACCAGTGATGAGTACGTCATCTTCCGTGTTGGTGGAATCAACTCGCAGAAAGTTCTTAACGTCATCGAGCGCGAGTGGCTCCGTGCCTGTGTTGCTTACCCATTCAAGGCTGATGCTCATAGTTTCACTTCTCTGCGTTTGGCGAGTTTGGACAACTTGGACACAGCGGTCTCGACAGCCTTCCGGCCCCCGAGCGTGTGTATGAACACGACTGCATCTGAAAAGGGTTCAGCGAGGCCGTTAAGAGCGATGTCAGCAGCGAACACATCTGCAACTTCTACAACCGCGCCTCGTTGCATCATGGACGACGTTGGTTTGTGAAACCACGAATGTAGGCATCGCAGTAGCATCTGTGACCTTTGGTTAGTTGGAACGGGGGACTGCTTTCACAGTCCCCGTTCTGTTGGTTAAGTGGTGAGGCTGATGACCGGAGGAGAACCAGCGTTGAGAACAACGCCACCCGCACGGGCGAAGGCCACGTACGCGACTTGGTTCTGCGCCATGTAAAGCTGGTCGAGGAACTTCACGCGGATACCGGGCGAAACCTCATTGAGCTTGTAACCTTGGCTGTAGTCTCCGAACTGCACCGGAACCACAGTTGTGGTCGGCGAAGTCACACCAGCGTTGGGCAGGTACTGGTTCAGACGAACCGGGTATCCCAAGACCGTTCCGATGCCACCGACAGATGGGGCACTGGTGTACGGGATGAAGATGGGACGACCGTTCGAGTCAAGAATGTCCAGCACGAGACCCTGTGTGTTTGTGTTCCATGTGAGGGCAGCATCGCCGGTGTAAGACGGGTCAAGGCTGGTCACAAGACTCACGAGGTCCTTGTAGGTGATGACGTTCGGAGTTGCCGTGGTCACGCCAGCAGTGATGGAAGTCAGACCGGCAATGTTGGAGCCGTTGCCGTTCGTAATCCAGTTGCTGATGTTGCGGATGTAACGGGTATAGATGTCAGAGACAACCTGACCCGTCAAATCGAAAGCCGCATCCTGAATCAGGCTGTTGTCGAGCAACAGTGGGTTGAAGCGGAGGTCGTCAATCGTGATGGTGGGACCGGCAGAAACGGTCGGGTCAGTCGTGGTCAACGATGCGCTGTTGAGTACCCACGAGTTCGCCAAGTCGTTCCAGTAGGGGACCTTCACAGGTGCGCCCGTACTCGTCTGCATCTTGCCCACGAGGTCATAAATCTGCCCCGGAGCCTTCTTCGCGATGACAGGAGCAGCAACGAAAGTCGGAATCAAGATGCCGTCAGCAGTGACGCTGAGTTCACGAGATTCAGTCTTGTTACCACGGAGTGCGCTGTCAAATGCCTTGCGTACTTCTGCATTGTCAACGTCCTTGCTGTCGCCGGTGTTGGACAGGTTGAGGTTCTTCGCACGGGTCTCTTCGATTGAGCGTTCCTCAGTCTCGAAGCTGGCGATGAGGGAATCCAGACCCTTGGCGTCAGCCAACATGGTCTCGACCTTGGTGCGGAGTTCAGAAGTGAACAACTTCATATCCGTGGGGACAAGTGCATTTGCGTCAGCAACAAGCTTTGAGCGTTGCTCACGAAGTTGAAGTGCTTTAGACATAAACTTCCTTTATGCGTAGGGGTTGCCTACTCACTGCGGTGGTGCTTTATGTTTTGCGGCGTGCAAAACGAGGCGGGTTTATAGATAGTCAGTTGCCCATCCAAGGGCTGCACTAAGGCACTGATACGATTGCTTGCTTTAAAACTCTTTGGCTACATCTAGTGCTAACTTGATAGACCGGATTTGACTGCAATCACAATTGGGGTCGTCGCAATCTTCATTGCTGCAAAGTTCGCAACTGTCTGCTTCACACTGACCACAACCACACTGACAATCAATCGGGAGTACATCAGCGGCGTCACTGTCGGCGTCATCGCGGACCTCAGCCTTTGCTGATAGAGCACTGACAACGCTGTCAGGCATTCCGTCCGGAAAGTTACGGGCTTCAGACGTAGCCGACTGATAAGCCGGGTACGTCACGGGACTCACATCAAAAAGAGAAACGCTCAAGAGCGTGCGAGTCGCCGGTGTCGTGCTGTAATCCCATTTGTCTTCGTTCGTGATGAAGCCGAAGCTGGACGAATCAACGTCGCCACGCTTCATACTGGTCATCAAGTCACGAGCGGCCTGAGTGTCAGGCGGGTCGATTTCATATTTCAAGCCCTTAGCGTCAACACTGAGACGCAGTGTTCCTGACTTCGTGCGACCGAGGACGTGACTCGAATCATGGTTCCAGAGAGCGCGAACGTCGTCATTCAAGGTGTTGTCAAAAGCGTGGGGGTCAACTTGTTCGATGAATCCCATGTCCTCTGAGGGCGAATTAAACACGGCTGCATAGCCGGTAATCTTGGGTGAATCGCCATCGACTAAAACGGGCTGGCTTGTATATCTACGCTCGATTTTATTCATGCTCTAATCCCTCTAAGTGGTGATTCGCCCGTGCTTCCGCGTGGTCTTCTTCAATCGCGTAGACGATACAGCGCAGCAGCTTCTTGAACTCTGCGTCAGGAGTCGTCTTGCTGATTCGCGTCTCCAGCCCGGTGAGATACTTCTCAATCGCTTTAGTCTCTGCGGCTCCGACAGTGCTTCCGCTCCGGAAGTAGTTGCCCACTGCTGTGCATATCGGGGTGAAGGTCTGAGTCACCGCTGCTGAGTCTTTCTTTGCTCTATTCTGGAGTCTGCCGTAGGCATCATTGAACAGAGGCAAAAACATGGAACGCGGCTGCGGCACGACAGGGGGCTTCAACGCTTGCGCGATGATTTCCTTGGCTTGCTTTGTGGCCTTAGCGTCAGGGTCACTCGCGTCAGCGTCAGCCTGTTCGTCCGGACTCGTATCCTCAGGGTCGTCGTCCGTTTCTTCCGGAACGCTTGCCTCAGTTGCTGCCTGATAATTCAGCGGCACAATGTATTCATCGCCACCGGGAATTGGTTCCATCCCGAGTTGCTCACGAACGTCGTTCACCGACAACCACCCACCCATGCGACCAGCGGTTTGTTTCGCAGTCTGCGTGAGTGTGTCAGCGGCAAGCAAAGCGTCGAGGTAAAAGCGAAGAACATACTGATTCGCCGAGCGTCCCATCGTTGGGAGCAGCTTGTACTGAAGCTCCTGTTGAATCTTGGTAATCCACGGTTGGAGCGAGTAGGTTAGAAACTCTCTGTTCTGAGCTTCAATCGTGGACTTCATTACCTTCTCAGTTGAGCCGACCATGTATCCGGGCACGCGGCAGAATGCTGCGATTTCATCACGGGTGTACTTGCTGGTCGTCGTGTACTCAGCCAGTGCGTTTTCGTCGGTCTCAACCGGAACAATATTGACTCCATTCGGGAGGTTGGCTACACGCCACGCATTTGCACCCGTGGACAGAGCTTCGACATCCAGACGCATTTCCGTGAGTTCTTCCGGACTTAAGTCGTGGTCAGCTTGTAAAAAGAAGCTATTCCGGGCTCCATTGGCATAGAAACGAGCACCAAAACGAGCGGCTACAATTGCCAGTCCCATGCACTGACGAGCCATGTGAACGAGGGGTGTTCCTTGCAAGCCATTGAAGGAGAACCCGACGATATGAATCATGTCTTCCGACTTGATAATTGCTGGCAAGCCGTCAGCGGTGTCGGTCGTTTCGAACCCTAAAATACCGTTCTTGCGAACCGGCTTTGTCTTCCACGGGCAGAGCGGCCACAACGCCACAGGTCGGAACCCGCTGGAGTCGCGTTCAATCTTGGCGTACGCATTGCTCCAGCCGACGGCGGCGGTCATCAGCGTTTGAAAGAACACGGTCGCGGACATCTGCGGGTTAGGACGCTCCGACAGTAGGTAATACAAGTAGTGCGACGGAGCGGGACGCTGACCGCGTTCCAACTTTTCGTAAACACGAAGCGGTAGACTCCCGATGCTTTCCGAAAGGACTCGAACGCAGGTCAAATATGTTGGTACTTCAAACGCCGTGCGCTCATTGACCGTCTCGTTAGAGTCAGTGAACGTGCCCATACCGAGAGCAGCAAGTCCAGCAGCGAGGGAAACACCAGCTTGGTTTAGGTTCACCCCCGCGTCACGCTTCTCAGGCAGTTCGGGACGAGGGATGTTCAGGCTAATCAAATCCATTTACGCTGCCTTTAAAAGAACGTAATGCGTTGGTACTTCTTCTTCGTGACCGGAGCAAGCATCGCTCTCGACAATCCGTAGAAGAGAGCCACAGCAGCATCAATCTTGTTGTTCGCCCGTTTCTTTTCGGGCATTGAGAGCAGACCTGTTGTGTTGCTCTCAGTCACCATCACGTTGCCCATGCACCAAGTCAGGACAGGATTTCCATCGTGATGGAATCTCCCATCCGCTACGGCGGCTTCCAACTCCTGCATCGGCGGTGTAAGCAACTTCCGCGTCGGTGCGATAGTGACGCGAGGGATGCCAATCTCTTCGCTCACATACAGCGAGTAGTCATCAGCGAACATCGGGTCGTATACAAGTTCACTCGCCTTAAACTGCTTGGCGTACTTAACAGCCTCTGCTCTGAGGAACGGCCAGTCCGCCGATGCCCCGGAGGTCGCTGTCAGCCATCCCTGTTTTGCCCATCCCTGCAAGTGCTGATTCTCAGGAAGGTTTACTTCTGACTCAGGCAGGTATGCTTTAGTCAGGCAGTAATAGTGAGGTCTGCCATCTATGTCTTTTCTGAATACGAATACGGTCGCGGATAAATCCTTGGTACGAGCCATGTCAGCACCGAAGATGCACGGGAGTCCATTTACAGACTCCTCATTCAACTCCGGGTCGTAACACTTGGCCCACGCTTGCGAATTCATCCAAGCGGTTAAAGCGGTGCACCAGACATTCAAGTGTTTCGTCTTGAAAATGTTCTGCTTCGCTGGATTCCGAACAGCCTCCGCTTGGTCTAGCAGCAAGGCTTCTTCATCATTCGAGATACCCAAGTTCGGGTTCGCCATGATTAAGGCGTCACGTGATGTCCAGTCCGTTTCCGGGTCGATGCCATAAATCAAACCGAAGAGACGGTCGTTTTCTACCGTGCCATCGAGTATGAGTTCTACTTCCTTCTGCTTTTCATAGCAGGGGCCGTCAGTTGTGACACCAGCGGTTGAAATCTCTAACAGGAGCGAGTTCTTTCTTTTGTTAGCTCCAGTTTTGAAGCAATCGTATTGAATAGGGTCGAGAGCCTCGTGCCACTCATCGAGAATGGCGCAATAAATACTGGCTCCATCTTTCGGCTTTCGGATTACGGGCTTGAACCGAGAAGCTGTGTCCTTCTGAAAAATGCTCCCCGCTGCGATTGTGATTCCGTATCGTTTCGATATTTCAGGAACCTGCTCCAGCATTGCCTTGGCTGGACGAAACACTTCATGCGCTTGGTCCCTGCTGGCTGCACCGCAGTAACACTCGGAACCCGGCTCACCGTCGAAGAACGTCATCCAGATTGCGACGATGGCCGCTAAGGGCGACTTACCGTTTCCTCTCGGAACCAATATGAACGCTTCGCGATACTTGCGAAGCCCATCCTCATCAACGAGTCCGAAGATGTTGGTCAGGATGAAAATCTGCCAATCTTCTAGGGAGAACCGCTGACCTTGCAGCGTGCCCTTTTCATGCCGCATCAATTCGGCTACGCGACAAACTTCATTGCTTAGTTCCGATACTAAAAACCAGCGGGACTCAGTATTAGTTAGGTCGTTTAGAAATCTCTGACACGCTTGTTTCACGCGCTTGCACGCCAAAATCTCGCCGCTCAATACCCTCTGTGCGTACGAAATTGCGCGGTCGTGATATTGCAAACTCATCTTCCTTCGTTTGTTTCGGGGGCTCTACTGACAAGCGCGTGCGGCTGGACGGTGTGAAGCCAAACTCTGTTGCGTACTTGTGCATCAGTTCGAGAGCCTTGTTAGCTACGCCGACCCACGGTGCTTGAATCAGATAACCGGACTTGGAACTCTTTATGTATTCGCCGAGTTTCTCTATTTGGTCTTCGGCTTTAACCCACCGGGCGTACACAACGCAGTAAGCCATCAACGCGGCTCTATCAACGTTGGTGAGCAGTCCCATGGGGACTAATTCTTTTCTGACTCGCGTCCACTCGGCCTTTGCAACCGCGTTAAGCATGGGCGGACAGGTTGGAACACCTGTCGGCTTCGGCTCGTTTTTGTTAATCGGGCGGTGGCCGACGTTACCAGCGAGTTCCCGTAATGCAGAGGGCTTAGGTTTTCTTCCAACGGGCATTAGGGTTTCACTCGAACGGCTGTCTTTCCGGTGAGCTTCTCCCACCGCTTGGTAATCACGTCGCAATACTCTGGAGACATCTCCATCATGTAGCAGGTGCGGTTTGTCTTCTCGCACGCTATGAGCGTCGAGCCGGAGCCACCGAACAGGTCGAGGACTGTTTTGCATTCCTTGCCGTACTTTTCAAAGCACCACTCGGCCAGTGCGACCGGCTTCTGAGTGGGGTGACAGCGGCGTTCGCCACGCTCTGACGCTTTGAGCATCCCGTTCCACTGATGCACGCAAATGCGAACGGCTGTCTTTTGATTTGTCCACGCGAGTTCCGCGTCGGCGAAATCGTTTCCGTTATTTTGCTTGTCCCATACAATCCAGCACGACGAAGGCGGTAGCTTGTTGGCGTAATGGTTCCCACCCCAAAAGATGAGGACGGGAATTCCCATCGCGGCACAGATGTTGTATGCGGCGACGGCTGTATCCGTGGAGTCATCACCGATGACCGGGGCGTACACGTTGGCCGGGATAATCTTCCCGTGCCCCACGGAGCCCCTGAATTTGCCGCCAGAGCCTATCTTGCCGCTACCCTTGACGATGCTGATGCCATACGGCGGGTCAGTGTTGACCATGTCGGGCTTCGTGCCGTCAAGTAGGCGGGTTATGTCATCCACTGACGTGGAATCGCCACATAAGAGCCTGTGGAGGCCAAGAATGATGATTTCTCCGGGGACTGTCTCAGCCGCTTCAGGGGCCGGGGCGTCAGGAGCGTCATCTTCATAACCGTTCAGAGTGTTTGTGGCACCTAAAAGCTCGGCAATCTCTTCCGTACTGAAATATCCCTGTAAATCTAAATCCGGGATGAGGTCTTTCAAAACCCCCGAGTCCCATTCGAGGCCAAGCTGGCCGACGCGGTTGTCAGCGATTGCCAGCCCTCGGGCTTCCGGAGAGTCAATACTGAGGTCGGTTCTTTTTACAGCTATGAGCTTCGTGCCGTCAGACTCAACAACGATGACTTCGTGAA
>Ga0210386_10000715_pt1 | contig 30495 bp, 18 predicted proteins | sample IncBWH32OmetaG_FD_160091 | JGI IMG/M metagenome (GOLD analysis project Ga0210386, IMG submission 160091) | Forest soil microbial communities from Barre Woods Harvard Forest LTER site, Petersham, Massachusetts, United States - Inc-BW-H-32-O ...
GGAATGCCCATTTTGCCCATAACACTACTTATTACCACAATATTTCCGCTTTTTTGTGCTAGCATAGCAGGCAATACTGCTTTAGTAAGCGCAATAACAGCGAAAAAGTTTAACTCCATTATCTGGCGGTCAACCTGCAATAAGCTATCCTTTACTAAAGAGCGTTGTGCAATGCCCGCATTACATATAAGTATATCAATGGATGAATACTTTTCTTTCACCTTAGCCAGCGCATTTCCTATTTCATCAATTTTATAAAGATCGAGCGGAAGTACAAGGCTATTGAAATCAGTAAGGCCCGCTTCTTTCTTCACTCTTTGCAATTCATCCTCCCTCCTTGCTGAGAGTACAACTTTAGCCCCCTCTTTTGCAAATACCTTTACCAATGCCTCCCCAATACCTGACGAAGCCCCTGTTACCCAAACTACTTTGCCGGAAAAACTATTAGCCATAAATTATTAAAAAAAACTGTATTATAAATTAATTCGTATTAAGCCAACAGCCGCTGAAATATCAGTATTTGTAGTTTTTCCCAAGTATGTAAGTATATCGTTTACCCCAAAATAAATTTGTACTTTATGTCCAACCGATATACCCATAGGTACTACAACACCATAATCTTTAGCAGTTGCAAAACCTGCGTCAACAGTCAGTGCTTTAAACAAGGTGAGATGCCCTGCAATTGAATAATATGTTCCTACCAGGTTACCTGTAGCATTGTTCAAGGGCATAATGATATCAGACGCAACTGTGAGCATATTATTAACCATATAACTTCCTCCAATCCTGAACTTTGAAGGTAAAACAGTTGTGAATTTTTCACCGCTGCTTTGTATGTAGTTCTTAATATTAGAGCTGTTCGAGTCTCCCCGATCATTTATAATCCTTTCCGCAACAGCAGTATCATTTAAAGTAGCATGGGTTCCGGTCCAGTTAATTGAGCCGAGGTCAGTTGCTGCCACAGCAAACTTCCATTTCTTATAAACCATACTTGCACCCAGGTCAATACCGTATCCCTGGCCTGGAGGATCTGACGGAATAGGCGACAGGATGGGATTATTCTCAATGGCGTAATCTGCAGTTACCGTGCCATTCACAAATTGCCCATGCAGGTCGGCAAGACCAATCAAATACTTAACACCTACACCACCATAAAACTTAAACGCAGTAGAGTCGTCCGTACCTATTTTAAACAACTTTGTACCGTATGCAAGATTAATTTCCCTGAACTCGTACATTGAAACATATGAGCCACTGAAAGAATTTAATGTATTGATTAGCATTTGCAAAGAATCTACTGTATTTATATTTACCTGACTATTAAATTTTTGTGCATTTTGAGAGGAGAACGCAGTACTCGCAATGGCAGCGAATGCTGTTTGGTATTGGCTACTCGAGCTAATATTAGGCGACATGGTTATATTACCGAAAGCCCGGTCGCTTATTGAAAACGCCAGTCCGCCTATTTTAGGCAGTTTTATTGAAAATGCAGCCCAAATAAGATTCCCGTAAATATTTAGGCCATTATGTGAAGAAGCAATCTTTTCAAGCATGGTCGTATCCTTACCGCTTGTAATTTTTTCCGCATTTTGCAATGTAAGCTGGTCAGCCTGGGCGCTAATACCAATATTGAATAAAGTGGCTGATATTTTATCACCATTATCCCATCCCAGGTTAGAAGGGCTTACCCCAATTACCTCCCAATCTACTGCCTGAGAAGTAAGTGCACCTCCCTTTGCAGTGCCTACCGGGTAAACAAAGTTTAGTTGAGCCTGAAGATAAATTGGAAATAGTGAGATAACTATGAGTAAAACAATAATTTTTCTCATGATAAATATAAAGCAGTAAAAGTAAAACATTTTACCGAGTTATGCTACATTTGCAGGTATTGTAAGTGAGTTATGCGTAAAAAAACAAGATTTTTTAAAATCCTGCCCCTTATAGTTTTTTACCTGTTGCTATCATGTAAAAGTAAAAACCATATAAGCATGCCATCAGGCATATTATCTCCCGATACTATGGCTAAAGTACTTGCTGACGTTCATTTATTGCAAGCATCAGCACAGTTTGGATATTCCCAAAACACAAAAGACACCTCCGTTCAATTGGCCTATCAAACTTTGTGGAAGAAACATAACCTTACACAAAATAGCTATGATGAAAACATGCACTTTTACTGCAATCACCCAAAATTACTTGATTCCGTTTATGAAAAGGTATTGAGTGATTTGAACAGGCGTAAGGCAGAATTAATGGGACCTAAAGGGTTGCCTGGTAAAGCATCAAAATAATGCTTACTGTTTCAAACTATACTCTCATATTATTCACAATAATTTATTCAGTTTATATTCTTTGGCAAACATTTAGCTGGCTAATAAAACCAGCTACCATTATAAGTAAAAAAGAGCCCCAAACAAAAGTCTCAGTTATTATACCCTGCCGGAATGAGGAAAAGAATATTGGTAATTGCCTTAATTCTATTCTTGGGCAAAATTACCCCTTATCATTAATTGAAATCATCATAGCTGACGATCATTCAACTGATAAAACACAGGAAGTTGCAAAAGGTATCTTAGAACATAGTTCTTTTGCGTGGAAATATATTCAACTGCCAGATAATTTATCAAACAAGAAAAATGCAATTAACATAGCAATCACCGCATCCGAAGGCGACTTAATTATCATAACCGATGGTGATTGCGAAGTTGGCGAAAACTGGGTATCCTGTTATGTTTCACAATACGAATCCAATAATTACCAAATGATTTGTGGACCAGTAGCGCTGGTCAATGGAAAAAGTATATGCGAAAAATTTCAGAGTCTTGAAGTTGCGGGCCTATCTTTATTGGCAGGAGCAGGGATATTCTCGAAAGCACCCCTTTTATGTAACGGAGCAAACATTGCCTATACAAAGAGGGCTTTTGAGGCAATTGGTAGATTTGAAGGAATCGATTCTGTTGCCACTGGTGATGACACTTTACTTTTGTTTAAAATGAATAGCCATTTTCCCGGGCAAGTGGGATATCTCAAAAACCGTGAAGCAATAGTATACACCCAAGCCCAACATTCATGGCGCCTTTTTCTAGAACAACGAACACGCTGGGCATCAAAAGGTTTTATTTCAAAAAACAAGCTAAATAGCTTGGTCAGTACGATTGTCTTTGTCACTAATTTTTTACTGTTTATATATACCATTGGTTCTTTAGTCTACTTTTCTCTCAATTGGGTCTTTATAACTTGCCTATTCATTAAATTTACAATCGACTTTTTATTATTAACTTGCGCAATTGAGTTTTTTAAGAGAAGGAAGCTATTGTTACTTTTTTTTACAAGTGAATTTATAACAATGGCATATATAAGTTGGATAGGATTAGCGGCAAATTTTTCAGGTTATAACTGGAAGGGAAGAGATTACTGAATGATAAAATGAGGTTATTGTGCTGACATTTCGAAGAAAAAAATACGTAGATATTGATTCCTATTCACTTGCGCATCATGCATGGAAACGGTTCAAAAAGAACCGATTAGCTATGTTCAGTCTGTATTTTATTATTCTTACCGTTATTATAGCCTTACTAGGTTTTCTTATTACGCCCGATTCCACACCTAATTCAAATAATCAGGTACTTGAACTTTCGGTAAAGCCACCTGGTTTTAAAGTGCAAATGTTGCTTGTAAGAGAGAATCAGGATATAAAAGAGGTGAATTTTATATCGAAGATGCTGTATGGCCAGCCGAGTTTTTACCACTATATACCAATATACAATTATGGATTTCAGGGGCCGTTTATAGTTGCAGAGGGGTATACAGGTATGGTTCCTAATAATGGACCTGTTGTAAAGTATAATATGGCCGATGTTATTTATCCGTTGGATTACAACAAACACCTTGTTAATGATTCGGTAAAATTGTCAACTATTGCGTATGTTTTTGGCAGTAGTACCCCTATTAGCCGAACTTATAAGGACATGAGCGAGGAAATAAAAGCAAAAAACATTGTTACCAAAACATATTTACTTGGAACAGACCAGGAAGGCAGAGATTTGTTGAGCCGTCTTATGATCGGAACAAGGATATCATTAGCCGTTGGTTTTATTTCGGTGCTCATTGCTTTTTCAATTGGAATATTTCTTGGTGCTACAGCAGGGTTCTATAGGGGCAAATGGGATGAATTTGTAATGTGGCTTATTAATGTTGTATGGTCATTACCTACCTTGCTGCTTGTAATTGCCATTACATTGGCTTTAGGCAAGGGCTTCTGGCAAGTGTTTATAGCCGTAGGGCTTACCATGTGGGTTGATGTAGCCAGGATTGTAAGGGGGCAGGTAATGAGCATTAGAGAGGAGAATTTTATTGAAGCGGGAAATGCCATGGGATTTTCAAACTTCAGGGTAATTTTTAAACACATTCTCCCGAATATTATGGGGGCAATTATAGTAGTTGCAGCCGATAACTTTGCATCTGCCATACTAATAGAAGCGGGACTTAGTTTCCTTGGAATAGGTGCTCAACCTCCCATAGCATCATGGGGTGCTATGATAAATACAAATCGCGGATACATTATTACAGACTCCGCCTACCTTGCATTTTTACCAGGCATCTGCATTATGTTTATGGTACTTGCCTTCTTCCTTTTAGGCAATGGCCTTAGAGATGCTTTAGATAGCAAAACCTCGGCCAACCAATTAGTAGGCGCTTAAAACACTTACTATTTCTAACCCTTTTGAATTAAAAAGGAAGATCGTCCTGCTCCTGTGCATTTGGCAAACTACTGTCAGAATATGATGCAGGAGTTTGTGACTCCTGTGAATATTCCTTACTACTGCCACCTGAAGATCTTTCAACTCTCCAAGCATCCAAAGAGGTGAAATACTTAACTCCTCCTCCATCTTTCCCTTGCCATTCACGCCCCTTAATAAAGAAACTAACCTTAACCTGATCGCCTACGTTTACGTCATCTAAAAGTCGGCACCGTTCCTGGGTTAGTTGAAATTGAATATGTTGAGGGTAGTTTGATGAATTGTCTGTAACAACAAATTCGCGTTTCTTAAAAGAATCTGATACTTTTTGTTCATCCTTTTTTACCTTTATTATTCCGTTTAATTCAAACATTGTGATTGTGTATTTATTATTATTTACTTATTATTTATTCTCTGTAATTTGCTGTTCAGTTGCTCTACCTGATAACTTAAATGTCTTCACCCGCGGGCTACCATAATATGTTAAGTTACCGCCGCCGTTTAATTTTACATGCATTTCAGGATGGGCATATACTTTAAGATCACCATCACTATTATCTTCAAGTGTAAGGTTATCTGTTTTCAATTCTGATGCATCAACACTGCCGTCACCATCATCTTTAAATATACAGCTCTTTGATTTTCCCTTCAACACAATTGGCTTTCCGGAATTCAATACGCAATTAAGTGCTTTTGAATCAAATGTAAGGCTTACTGTAGCATTTCCACTTATATTCAATGTAAACGCATCTGCCTCTAATTTATCAGCACATGAAAGAGAGCCTTCAATATTTGCATTAATTTGTTGCAGGTCTTTAACGGTAATGTATAATGTAACTGCAGTTTTCGAACCCTCTTTCATTGTTACATTAAGAGTCACCCCACTTTTTACTACCACTGATGAAGCAGCATCCTTGTCAGGCGAAACAACTTTAATGCTACAAGCTTTACCTTGTTTAAGCACAACGTTAAAATTTCCACTGATTTTCAAAGAATTAAAATCGATTATTTTGGGGGAATCAGTTATACTGTCAGCATTATTGTACGCCAACAGGGGCTTGGTAAATACCAAGCATACTATTCCGATAAGTAACCTTTTAGTTAAATTCATAAAGTATTCTTTCTGTGTCCAAATATATAAGAATTTCGTACCATACCCATACGAATTATCTACTCTTTTATAAATGAATATTCACAATTAGAATTAGGTATCAAATATAAGGGCAAGTACGAGTTTGAAACTCCCTGGAACAGAGTTATACTCTTATACCGATTATCAGCACATCGTCAATTTGCTCAAGATTACCCTTCCAATTTTCAAAAGTAATATTAAGGTTATTCCGTTGCATATTCATGTCGAGGCTACGCCCTTCCAATACTTTCTCCTCAAGTTGCTTATACTTAAATTTCTTGCCTTTAGGCCCACCAAATTGGTCGGCATATCCGTCAGTAAATAAATATATTTCGTCGCCCTTATCAAGTTTAATTGTATGAGTAGTAAAAGGTCTAGGGTTATCTGAATTGCCAATTGGTTGCTTGTCAGCAGTTATTTCTTTTATTTCATTATCCTTTATATACCATAATGGATTATTAGCACCGCTCCATTGAATTTCCTTGGTTCTTGTATTTATCGTACATAACGAAATATCCATTCCATCCTTTATATCTTCCTTCTCTGATTTCTCAAAGGTTTCAATTACAAGGTCGCGTACTTTATCTAATATTCTTCCCGGCTCAATAATTCCAAACTCTTTCACTGCCCTGTTTAACGCATTAGAACATACAACACTAACCATTGCTCCCGGTACGCCATGTCCGGTACAATCACCTGCCGCAACAAAAATTATATCATTTTTTTCCGACATCCAATAAAAATCTCCACTTACTATATCCTTAGGCTTGAACAAAATGAAACTTTGCGGCAACACTGATTTGAAGCGCTCCCTTGTAGGTAAGATAGCCTCCTGTATGCGCTTTGCATAGTTAATACTATCAGTAATATCCTTGTTCTTCATTTCAATCACCTCTTTCTGCTTAACCACCTCTGCAGTTCTCTCACTAATAATATTTCGCAGGCTTCGGGTTGAAATAGAAATTGCACTATATACAAATGCAATTAGGCCTAAAACGTAGGCGATATATGCCCAAACAGTACGGTACCATGGAGATAATATGGTAAATTCATATATCGCTTCGCGGCTTTCCTGTTTAAAAACATTTCTTGCTTCTACATGAAAAATATAATGTCCTTCATGTAAGAAGGTATAAGGAGCTTTGGTTTCATTCTTCCAATCACTCCACTGTGAGTGCTGTTCATCTGATCCCTCAAGCCTATACCTGTATTGAGTTGATGATTCATCTTCAAAATCAGTTGCTGCATAATAGAATGTTAAAGAATTAAACGCAAAAGGCAAACTCAGTTTAAGTCGTTCAGGTTGATCAAGTGAAACATGTCCACTATCGTCAGAATAGGTTCCTGAAAATATTGTTGAGTCTTTCCCCTTACTAACAATTACCTTACGGACCAAAGCATTGTAAACCGGATTATAGTTCTTTTGAATTTTATTATCGTACCTGAACACACCATCCTGACCACCTAACCACGCAATACCGTCATCATCAAAACAAAAAGACTGTACTATACTTTTCGATAAGGAAATGAAAGGTTTATTTATCACTTCTTGATTAGGCTTTCCTGGATTCTTAATATAGCCTATATGTAAGTTATTGTCCGAATTTGTTATGGTTATTATCCATATATTTCCTTCACGGTCCTGGTCAATCCTAAATACCCCTGTATCTTTATTAGAAAATTGGCTACCCAGCGATTTATCGCAGGCGAATTTGTTATTACCGTCATACTTATAAAGCCCCTTTGGTGTACAGAAATAGATATGACCGTTTATACTTTTCACATAAATATTACTTTCATTGGGTAGACCCTGAGCCGAATCAAATTTCTTTACATCGGTTGCATCGTCAATTTTGGAGTTTTTGTACACAGGGCGTATTCTAATCACACCTTCTTTAGTATGTCCACACCATATTGTCCCATCCTTATCTTCTTCAATTGAAGTTACATTTTCTGTTAAATCGCCTACTGATCCTTCCTCTATCCATTTACCATTATCCCAATACATAGATACAAGGCCATGAGTACTTGTACCGCTAATACTACAACCTATAAAAACCCTATTTGAGTCTATTATTGATTTATGTAAAACATTTACATTCAGCAAAAAACCAAGTGGAACAGGCTTGTTATCATCACCTATTTGAATAATACCTTCATTAGTTGCTACTAATAAAACGTGTTTTTTTCCGGTATTAAATGATAAAAGATCCCAGCATTCCGTTGTAATACCATCAATTTTATTAAAATGCGCTTGTCCTATTACATAACCTTGGGAAAGATCTTGCCCTTCTAAACAAAATATACCAGAAAGCGTTGCAGCATATAACTTACCATTGTTGCGGGTTATAGCCAATACCCGACCCTCCAGGCCTGTCTGGTCATTAAATGTAGTTACAGGTGAATTAATATCTACTTTAGATATGCCATTATTAGTTGCAAGCCATAATTTCTCCTGTGAATCTAAGAACTGATAATTGACTCCATCATCCTGTAATCCGTTCTTTTTATTTATGGCGCCTACAAATTTTCCTGAAGAATCTATAACCACCACGCCTCCGGTAAGTGTTCCGATTGAATAATTCTTTTCATTCAACCTTATGCCGTTATATACCTTATTTCCAGCAAAAAACTGATCTATTTCTGTATGAAACGGAGTAATTCTGGTAAGCTGACCTTTATCCTGTATGCGTGCAGAAAAATCAGCGGGAAGCATGGTAAAAAGACCACGGCCTTCGGTATTTAGTAGTATTTCATTTTTTCTGAAGGGCTGCATAAAATATACCTTCAGTTCTGAAAACAAATCACCACCCTGAATAAAATGCAAGGAAGAATCTACCATTTTCATTAAGCCAACTTCTTTCTCCCTGACATATAACGTTCCATTCTCATAAAACATCAGGTGAAAAGTAGTGCCTTGGTTAGGGTACCGAACCATCATCTTTTTACCATCCCATCTGAATATTTTAGTGGAAGCCTGGAAATAAACATAATTATCCTTTGTTGCAAAACATGTCCATACTTCAGCAAAGTCTTTATCCTGTTTTTCCCTTATATAGCTCAATAAAGAATGATAGCGCATTTGGCCATTATTATTCGGTGCCAGATATCCTATTTCTCCTGTTCCACCTACATAAATGACACCCTTACTATCAATGGTCAGTGAATGTATTGGCAGTTCTTCCTGAGTCATTATGGTATCCCAGTTATGACCATCATACTCAAGTATTCCGCTATTATTACCAAAATATAATACACCTCTGGCATCCTGCACTACAGCAAAATTCTGCGGAACGAGATTATACTCCTTAGCTGAATAATTCCGGATATTATACATACCTGTTTCGTTTTGCTTTTGCCCGAACAGGTTAGCAGAAACAAGAAAAAAACAAGTTAATAAAGGAACAGGGTAATAAAAGCAAAGAAGTTTCCTCACATTTGCTTTATCATTAGTTCTCAAGTTATTCATACCCCCTTTTAACAAACTAAACGTAAAATTATTCTACCAAAGATAGAAAAACTTATTAACCCCGCTATCAATATGAAAAAAGGAGTATTTTTTCAATAAAAAAACCGCCATAAAGTGTATTACTTATGGCGGTTTTTACTTATAAATAACTATTACTGAAGTACTACTTTTTTGTAGGTAACTCCGTTACCACCTATCACCTGCAAGATATATACTCCTTTACTTAATCCGGAAAGGTCAAGCTCTTTATTGATATGTCCTGACATTTTTCCGTAATTGGTAGTTGATAATACCTGGCCAATAGCATTATAAACCTTTAAGGTTATATTTTGTTTATTTGTAATATCCATGCTAAAGTTAAATATACCTGTGGAAGGGTTTGGATACACCATTAGCGAATTTAAATCTGCATTTACAGAACTAATGCCAACAAAAGTTACATTACCCGTATTCGATTTAGAGGCATTATAATTAATTGACTCTGTTCTGGCTCCCGGATTACAGCCACCTGGATTATCAATACCCATGTGAAAATACCAGTTATGTCCTGTAGACGGCGGGGCAGGTGCAGTATATGTAAATACACCGTTATTTAAAACATATCCAATGCTGTCACTTGCCACTCCAGCTATACTATCTCTATATACTATATAACGTGGGAATGAAAGTCCCTGATAATTATCCCATATAAGGTTTACATCATTGCTAGTTCCCGGGCTAATTGTCAAGTGCATTGTTTTGTGCGGCAAACTCAAAGGAGATTCTTGCCCACACGAGTCAACTTGGGATATTTCATATCTCCAACTTTGTACATCAGGGTCAGAAAGCAGGTCAACAAATACAGTACTATCAGCAATAGGTACATTACCAATTTTTGTAAACAAGCCAGGTGCCGTGGTCTCTTTGTATACATTATAGCTTGCAATCTTTTTGGTTATGGTCGAATTCCATATTACCTTATTATGATTAGATGCCGGGTCTACAGTAACCATACAAATTGAGATCGCCGGAGGTGCAATTTCAGGAATGTTAGCCGCAGCTGTACCAACACAGCCAACAGCATCTGTAACCTGAACATTATATGTTCCTGCGCTAGCATTAATTAAGTTTTGGGTTGTACTAGCATTGATATCTGACCATTGGTATGTATCTGAGCCTGTTCCACCAGTAACCGATATTACAATTCTGCCAGTACCAATACTGTTATTAGAACAAGCAGAAGCAATAACACTATCAACTGCAACTACCGGACCATTTAAACTGCTTATAGCAGCTTGTACAGAAGCCGTACATCCATTCGAATCAGTTACAGTAACAGTATATGCACCTGCAAAAAGACCCTTAGCCGTATCTGTTGTTTCACCTGAACTCCAGTTATAAGAATATGGAGCCGTTCCACCCGCCGGTATTACTTTAGCAGTACCAGTTGGTGTAGAGCAGCCTGAATTAGTGGTTGATGTGGTAAGTGATACAGGCGCTTTAGGTTGGGAAACATTAAAGGTCTGAACCCCTGAGCATCCAGATGCATCATTTACAGTAACATAATAGGGTCCGTAAGAAAGGCCGGTCACATTCTGAGTTGTGATACCAGTTGACCATAAATACGTGTATGGGCTGACACCACCTGTTACATTAATGTTTATAGCACCATTTGACTGTCCGTAACATTTCACTTCACTCATAGTTTGGGCAGTAATAACCGGGCCATTGGTATTTGTTATAGCTGCAGATACATATGTTGAACAACCACTTTTATCTGTTACAGTGATAATATAATTACCTGAAGATAAACTGTCGCCTGAAGACAAAGTATCTCCATTATTCCAGCTATACCTATATGGTATTGTACCGCCTGTTGTAGAAACAGTTATTGCACCAATGTGTTTACCACATTGACTTGGAGTTACTGAAACTACAGAAATTGAAGGAAACGATATTGCATTTACTGTAATAACAGCGTTTGAAGAGCAACTGTATTTATCATATACTGAAACACTATAAGTACCTGGTGCCAATCCTGATAAAGAATCACTGGTTGCACCATTAGCCCATAAATACTTATACGAAGTACCAGTACCACCAGATATAGATAACGAAATCTTACCATTATTCAACCCGCAAGTAGTATTGGTAACTGTAGGTTTTATCTTGATTTGAGGAGGTTGACCTACAATCACAGAAGCCGTAGCAGGGCATCCTACAGAGTCAGTTACTGTAATTGTATACGCTCCAGCTGCTAAGCCGGTTGCAGTTTTAGTTGTCTGAACCGGTGTTGTATTCCACGAATACATGTATGGATTGCTTCCGGAAATGAATGGGCTTCCGCCTGAAGGAAATGCCGTTGCAGTTCCATCACTACCACCAAAACAAGAATCCTTTGTTACTGCAGCGGTTACCGTATCTTTACATACTTCTACTTTAAATGCAGCACCCTGGTATAAACTCCAATGTCCTGTACTATCTTCTGTCCTCACAAAGGCCGCATGAGCACCAATCGACAAGGCAGAAACACTAAACCCTTGCGAAACATTAATACTGTCCGCCGGATTTATGCCTGTTATTACTGTTCCTTTACCTTGTCCTGGGTCTTTATCAAAGAAATATTCTGCTGTTACAATTCTTGCTGGCGGAGGAGTAGGAGCTATTGCCGGAGAAACATAGAAACGACCTCCCTGATATAAACTCCACCTGCCTAGTGAATCTACTGTACGGATAAAGACAGAGTGAAAACCTTGAGTAAGACTATTAAGAGCAAGACCACCGGTAAAATTGATCGAATCAGACTTTGTAACAGCAATAGAAGTTCCCGTACCTTGTCCAGGGTCATTATCAAAGAAATACTCAGCTGCTGTTATTCTTGCCAGAGCAGGAATTGAAACAGAAGGCTGTACATAAAAGTCACGACCCTCATACAAACTCCATTGACCTGCAGCATTTTCAGTACGAATGAACATTTTATGATACCCCCCCGGTAAACTAGCAACAGAAATAATTTGATTAGTACTTATTGAGTCAATAGCAGCAAATGCAGTCATGGCTGTGCCATTTCCCTGACCCGGATCAACATCAAAGAAGTATTCTGCTGCTGTTATCATAGCAGGAGTTGGTATTATTACCGAAGGCTGTACATAAAAATCACGACCTTCATATAAGCTCCATTGGCCTGCAGAGTTTTCGGTACGAATAAACATTTTATGATATCCGGCCGATAGACTGGCAATTGAAATAGCCTGAGCAATACTAATTGAGTCCGTTGCAGCAAAAGCATTCATCGGCGTACCTTTACCCTGGCCGGGATCATTATCAAAGAAATATTCTGCACCGGTAATCATGGCAGGAGCAGGTATAGTTACAGAAGGTTGAATATAAATATCACGGCCTTCGTATAAGCTCCAGTTTTTAGCTGAATCCTGAGTACGGATAAACAATTTATGGTATCCAGTTAGGACTCCCACTGAAATACTTGTGCTTACGTTAATTGAATCGCCGGGAGTGACGGCAAGAACTGTCCCCTTTCCCTGACCCGGATCTTTATCAAAAAAATACTCTGCACCGGTAATCTTAACAATCGAAGAAACCGGAGAATTGCCAACAATAACAAACCGGCTTGATTGATACATACTCCAATGGCCAATAGAATCTTTTACACGAATACCTATAACATGAAATGCAGCCGAAAGAGCTCCTATGGAAATATTTTGGTTTATTGTCACTGAATCCAGTGGTGTGAAAGATATAGGAGTACCATTACCCGCTCCCGGATCTGAATCAAAGAAATACTCACCAGAAACAACTCCATGAGCCATTTTACCCTGTGCGGTAAAAGCAATATTTAAATTGCCCCCCTCAACTGCGTTTGCTTGAACATTAATTGAGGTTATTTCTGGTATTTGCGCTATGCCACTCACATTTGGCATCGGGTAACTTCCTCCGTAAATACCTATATCGCCTTTATCACTTGCTGCGTTATGACCAGAAGAAGTGTTGGTAAATTTCCAGGTATAGTTCAATACCGCACTTAAGCTGACCGTACTGTTAGGTATTGTGGCATCTACCCATCCCGGAGGAGTAGCAAATATATTTCCGGTACCGCTATTACCTGCATAACTGTTCAGGTTAATTGGCGAACCTGCAGAAGTTATATTATTTGTAAAGGTACAACCTGTTCCATTTTCCGGATTCGAATAATAAAATACATTATTGCTGATTTGTGCATTGGATATTGATGTATAAAGGGCATTGCCATTATACGTTACAAAATCATTATGCTCAACATAAACAGTTGCCTGATTTGAATTCTCTATATCTTCGAGAAAATTGTTTTGTATATATACATTAGAATTATTTTGTATGTATACATTGTCAATGTTATTGTTCCTTATTGTCCAATATGGGCCATAAACATATAGCCCACTGGTAACATAACATCTTTCTATATCCACACTATCAACTGTAATTGCCGAGCCACTTTGTTGAATACTATTATTAATATACAGGCCTTGTATTTTAACAGAATTTACCGTTCCATTGATATACACATAATCAACAACACTATTGTAATTGTATTGCAGCCCTGAAACATTATATCCGGCACCAATTAACGATATTCTGGGGGTACTAATTGTTACACTTCCGTAATCGGTTGGTGAACCCATTACGTATATAGTGTCCCCCGGATGTGCAGCCGTTACAGCTGTTTGAAGGTTGGAATACAGCCCGGCATTAACGGTATTGTTACTCACTGTAATAATGTGAGCATACAAAGGTCCCGTTAGCCCAAGCATGGCGAGTATCCCTATTATTATTTTTTTCATTTTGTGAATTTTATACATTAATTAAAGTCAGATTTTTAAAATCTCGCCCTTGCTAGAGCCCTACCTGGTCCACATTTATCTTATACTGAAAAGTGTGGGCCGGGTATCTATTAATGCTGAACTTTACTAATGAAATTCACATTCAGGTTACCACCTGCAGGAGCTACACCGCTAACATTTAACTGCACCATTTGAGGAATACGTGTCGCACCTGTTAAATTTGGCATTGGGTAAGCACCACCATAAACACCAGGGTCAGTTCCGTCTGAACCACTATTGTGTATTGGAGAAGCTGGTTTAATAGTCCATTTATAATTCCAGATAGCATTTTGAGAAACATTACCTGCAGGTATTGTAGCATCCGTAAAGTAACTAACCCCGCTGAAAGTATTATTTGAGCCTGAATTCCCTGCCGGAGGAAGGTTTATAGTGGTTGAATAAGTGGTAACATTATTACTGAATACGCATGATGAAACGCTATTTTGAGGAGTACCCCACCAGAATATGTTATTAGAAATAATAGCATTAGAAATCGAACTAAACATATTACCATTGGTGACAACGAAATTATTATGGTCTATTAACACAGATGTCTGGTTTGAATAATATATATATTCAATAAAATTATTCTGAATATATATGTTATTCCAATTTTGTACCTGAATTGAATAGATATCATTATTAAGGATATGCCAATTTGGTCCTTGAATGTACATTGTGCTGTTCAGATAACATCTTTCAACATCAATACCACTAATGTTACTTGTTCCTGAATAATCAAAATTGCTATTCACATACATACCCATAATTTTGGTTCCGCTTACAACCTGGCCAAATGCAAGGGAATCGATATAAATATTATCAACTTCACTGATATAATTATATTGAGTTCCGGTAACAGCATAACCTGCGCCAATCATAGTAACTTTACATTTTATTGTTACGTTTCCATAGTCAGTAGGAGAGCCCATTACATAAATAGTATCGCCAGCTGTTGCTGAATCAGCTGCATTTTGAATAGTGGTAAAATGCCCTGCATTAACTGCATTATTACTAACAGTCCAAACTTTTGCACTAAGAGTACCAATAGTTGCTAATAAAAAAGAAAGAACAAGTAATTTAGTTTTCATTTGATAGAAATTTAAGGATTAAGGTTTATTAAAAGGTTATCGGTTAATATTTAAGGGCAAATTTATATTAATTAGCATAAAAACCAAGATAAATTACAACGAATCATAGATTAAGTAAAAATAAAGCGTGACATATCAATATCTCACTAATTAGATGGCATAAAGAGATATATGGTTGCATTCATTATACAAACATTTCTTTCAGTTAAAACTGGATTTAAGATCGACTTCTACTTTATAAGCTCCAGATAGCCTTTAAGATCAACCGACTTTCCGTTATTATCAGATGCGGTAATAATATAATAATAGGTACCTGCCGAAACAATTTCTCCCGACATGGTCCTTCCACCCCAATCATTGTCAGGACCCAAGCCTTCAAAAATCAATAAGCCCCATCGGTCATATATATCTATTTTATAATTGACATAACCATGCACGTTGACATGGAAAAAATCATTAATTCCATCACCATTAGGGGTAAATACGTTGGGTACAATTATACTTTCAGTAACGTATATTGTCTCGGGAATTGAGTCAGTACATCCAAATGCACTTGTAACCTTTAAATAAACTATATAACTACCACCACCCGTGTATATATGATATGGCAATGAATCTGTTGAAGTACTTCCGTCTCCAAAAGTCCAATACCATTGATTAGCCCCCACACTCAGGTTAATAAATTCAATAGAGTCTCCGGGAGAAATTGTATCAGGAGTTGGCTTGAAATTTGCAATAGGGTAAGTACCTGGTACGACTACATTTTTGGTTATTACACATCCATCAGCGTCTGTTACAGTAAGCGTAAAGTTACCGGCACTTGGAAAGCTTGCAATAGAGCTGGTTCCACCTGAAGGTGTCCAGCTATATGAATATGGAGGGGTGCCGCCGGAAGTAGTATCAAAGCATTTTACAGCTACCCCGCATTTAATACTGTCCTTAATTACAGTGCTTAGAACAGGCGGCTGAGTAATAGTGTCAGTAACTTTAACAGTACAGAGGTTTGCTGCATAGGTAACCGTAATGGTATATATACCCGGTGAAAGGTTATCTGCTGTAGCATTTTTACCACCACTAGGAGCCCATGCATAAATATATAATGACGTATCCCCACCAATTACACTTACCGTTGCCCCACCATTAGAGCCACCAAAACAAGAAACATTTTTGGTTGCCTTAATAGTGGCGGTCTGGCCAACTGTATCAACTGTAGTTGTAGTTGTATCAGTACAACCATGCGAATCCGTTACGACAACAGTATAAGTGCCTTTATATAAATTATATATAGATGGACCACTGCCAAATACACCCCAATTATATATATAGCCTGGCGTTCCACCTATTGCAGTAGCACTGGCTATACCATTATTTTTACAAGTTGCTGATGAATTGCTGGCATTGGCTACCAATTTTGGTGGTTCACCCACAGAATCTGATGCCTGTGCAGTACAACCATTATTATCTGTAATTGTTACTGTATATGTTATTGACTTAACACCAACAGCAGTATCACCGGTTTGTCCATCACTCCACAGATATTTATACGGCCCGGTTCCTCCTGCAGGGGTTACCCATATTTCTCCATTACTACCATTAAAACAACTAACTTGAATAACGTTTTTGGCTGGTATAGTTCCAGTTAATTTAGCAGGCTGGTGAATATTTATGGTGTCAATAAGCTTACAGCCATTTTTATCTGTTACTGTTACAGTATATTGACCAATGGGAAGATTATTTACTGAAGAAGTTGACGAGCCCTTTGACCAAAGGTACGTATACGGGGCCGTGCCTCCAGTGAGGACTACTGTTGCTCCACCATTGCTACCACCAAAACAACTTACATTATTACGAGCGCTAAAACTTATGGTTGCACCTGTATCTTCAAGTATTGTAGATGCTTTGGAAGTACAACCATTTGAATCCGTTACAGTAACTGTATATATTCCTGATCCAAGATCCGTAAATGTACTGTTAGTACCTCCGCCCGGGTTCCAAAGATACGTAAATGGTGGTGTACCTCCTTTAACAGTTGCAATAGCTTTTCCATTCGTACTATCACAACTTGCTACCGAGTCTTTTGCTATTACAGTTGGCGATGCAGTTACCTTAATTATACAAGATTGTTTAATTACGCATCCATCGGTATCAGTTACAGACAATACATAACTACCTGCAGCTAATCCGGTAGCATTAGCTGTTGTTCCACCCGCAGGTGTCCACGAATAAGTATATGGCCCGGTACCAGTAACCGTGGCTGAAGCGGTTCCATTTTTCACACTGCAGCCCGTTGGAGTTGTCACAATGGTTATAGTTGGAGCAGGTAATATGCTAACTGTAACTTTGCCTGTATCACTGCATCCTTTAGTTGTTCCAATTACGGTAAACGTTGTTCCGCTTGAAACAGTCGCAGTTACACTACTACAGCTGGAACAATTAAGAACACCGGCTGGGGACCAGGTATAAGAATTTGCACCCGATACTGACAGCGGCACTCCTGTACCTGAGCATACGGGGGAAGAAGGACCTGTCAGTGTTATGGTAGGTGTTGTATTAACCGATACAACAACAATAAGGCTATCATTACATGAGCCATTTGTTCCTTCAACAGTATATGTAGTTGTGGCAGATGGGTTAGCATTTACTGTTGCGCCAGTAGTGGCACTTATTCCTGTCGAAGGTTTCCAGGTATAGCTTGATCCTCCGCTTACACTAAGTGATATTCCGTTTCCACCCGAACAAATTGTTGGAGATGGGCTATTAATTGAAATAAAATGTGGAGAGATTGTAACTGTATCAATATAAATTATTGAACAACTGGCCGAAATTGATACAGTATATGTACCGGCACAAAGATTAACAGCTGTAGCAGTAGTTTGTCCATTACTCCACGCATAAGTAAGGCCTGTTGTGTCGGTTAGGCCACATGCTTTAAGGGTTACTTTAGCTGAACCATTACACCCACATATAGCCGGGGTTACAACTCTAGTACCTGTAATAGAAGATGAGATGGTAAATGCAGACACAAAGCCTGTTCCGCAAGCATATAATGTTTGTTCATTAGGGCCTAACACAACATCGTACACAGTACCTGCTAAAGGAATAGTATCAGTAGGCTTTAAAGAAGATGAATATATGTTTACAGCAGATTTATTTCCGAGGTAAACATTATCACATATGTCCGCATCAAGCCCTCCCCATGAAAAAGAAGTACTTGAAACACTTATTGAATTTGCAATTACACCTGTATTTTTATTTACCTGTTCCAGTGTACTTCCATCGCACATATATAGCCAGTTTGGGCTTACTGCCATACCATTCATTCCATTTGTAGTTCCCACCCCTGATCCCACATAATTTACACTGGCAAGTTCTACAAATTTATACCCGTCAGGCTTAACATACGCAGTAGGGGTAAGTGACGGCAATGGCATTTTTAAAACAACATTGTTAAAACTTGCTGTATCAACAACGGCAGATTTAGCAGTAGCCATATAACAGTTTGTTCCTAAAGGATCAATAGCTGTAAATACCATACTATGACCTGGCGCGGCTGCACCCAAAACGTTAACAACATTTAAAGTGGTCATATTTGTATCTAATGTGCATGCCTGATAATCTGAATTAGTTCCCCCTGCCCCAATTACTATTTCATGGTTACATGGGTCATACTCTGCCCTCCACATTTCATTCATATTAGTATCACCCGGAAAAGTTGCTTTAAGCACTCCAAGTGTATTCACTTTTAATACTTTGGCGCCATTTTTATCTGCACCTTCAATAATATAGCTTGTACCATTAGTCTTATCAACTGCAAAGTCGCCGTAAATAACACCATCAATTGAGGACGCATTAAAAGTCCATTGTTTTTTACCTGCACTATTAATCTTAACCAGTTGAAAAGGATTGTATCCCCCATATACATATACGTTACCATTGTTATCATAATCAAGATCATATGCATCATCATAAGCTCCTGAAAAAATCGGGTTTGTTGTCCATGGGTCAATAATAACAGTAGCATTTCTATCATAGTCAGGATCTATTTTGAACGATTCCTCATTGCCATTCAGAATGTATGATGATTTTACATTTCCCCCGCCACTATAATAACTAATTGGTACATGGTCAGTAAATTGTCCAATGGCCGTACTCACTAAAATATTTCCTGCAGCATCTATATGGGTATTTTCTGCATTATTGTACTTTAGCTTTACTGTAGAAATATCCGCGCCAGGGTGCAGAATCAACGAATACTTTATACCTTCCTTACCTGTTGGGAACGTATATTCAACATCTATACCCGGATATAAGTTTTTATAGATTATTTTTTTAAAAACTGAGGCTTTAACTATATCGTTTTTACCATTGGGGTAAGAATAGTAGTAGGTCTGCTCTTGCTGCCCTTCCAGCTTAATATCTGAATTTGCATTATCCCAGGCAAGGGAAGTATATTCTGCAACATATTTCCTTTCTGTTTTTGAGGTACCCTTATTCGGTTTAACGTATTTATAAATAACCCCTTTTGAAGTAAAATATGCTTTTGCATTACCTAAAGAAGCTTCATATAGTACTATATCCTTACTATTTACTTCTTTATCGAATTGACCTTTATTCTCAACAAAAACTGCATTATCAATGGCATTAATCTGCCATTTTAACTTATGAGTTTTAACCTGACGATTTGATTTATAAGGGTTACTGATTTGCCCGAAAGCATTTCTTATTGAAATTAAGTTCAGTGCAAAAACAAATAGTAACAAGAAATATTTAAATGAATATTTTTTATGCATTTACAATTATTTAATAGAAAGTAGCAAAGCCAGTCTTATGCTAGTTAGGCATATGCCTAATTACCATTGGGGTACTGACACAAAGATACTAATAAAAAAAAGATACTTTGCCCATATTTGCAAGAGAAATAAACATAGTACTGCTAATAACCCGTAATGAGAAACCCAATTGACCAATTACTTTATGGGTTTTTATGTCCGTGATTATGACGAGATTTAAATATAAGAGTACATACTATTAGTTTATTTGTCCACCATATCTCACCATTCAATTTTTCAAATTAAACCACTAATTCAACACGCCTGACGGATATTCAAACAACAACTCTCTTGTTAAACTAAACTTGCCCATTTCATTTCCAAATTCATGCGTCTTAAAACTCCGCAGAAATCGTCCGTATTCTTTCCTGTTCTTTTTCTATTCTCCAGGTTGCTATTTGCAGCTAATACAAGTGAAGGGGGCCGATTATTTAAGGCAAATTGCGCTGTTTGTCATAGTATAGGATCAAATAAAGTAATTGGCCCCGGGCTTGAGGGAATTTCAGAAAGAGCCCCTATACCTTACCAAGTCTGGCTAAATAAATGGATAAAAAACAATGTTGCGCTTCGCGAAAGTGGAGATGCTTACGCCAATCAAATATTTACTGACTATAAAGGCTACTTAATGCCAGTATTTGAAGGAAGCCTCACTGATCAACAGATACAGGATATAATTGCATTTCTTACTATTCCGAAACCAGATACAATAGCAAGAAGTGAAAACCTTTTAGATGGAAAAGATGCAGACAAAAGAGAAAATACTACCATCAATTATTTGGTTTATTTTCTTCTGTTAGGGATACTTTTAATTATAACTATTACACTGCACAATATTCGTATAACACTACAAGCTATAGCAAATACAAAAAAAGGTATAACAGGTTTACCTGCCGGAAATAGTATTCAGCATAAAGCAATAGCCTGGTTACGTAATAATAAATTAAAACTTGCTGTCCTTTTTATTTTCTGCCTTATATTATTATCCGGAAACGCCTGGAGCTATATGTGGAATATCCATGTTACACCCGGTTATCATCCTTCACAACCCATAAATTTTATTCACAAAGTTCATGCAGAGGACAACCAGATTCCTTGTTTATATTGCCACTCTGGTGCAGAGAAGGGAAAAGTAGCCGGAATTCCTACTTTAAATGTTTGCATGAATTGCCATAAAGGTATTCAGGGCTCTACTTCTGAATACAGAAAGGAAATTGCAAAAATATATTATGCCGTTGGCTGGGATACCATAAAGGGAAATTATATAAATGCTCAACATCCCATTCATTGGAATAGAGTGCACTCACTTCCTGATTTTGCTTATTTTAATCATGCTCAGCATGTGGTAGTTGGCAAAATTACATGTCAGAAATGCCATGGCAACTGTTCTTCATTTACAACCAATCATCAAGCTGAGCAATTAACGATGGGATGGTGTATAGATTGTCACCGTAAAGCTTTAGTTCAAATGAGTGATAATGGATATTATAAAAAGCTCCATTTAGCAATACTTAAAAGTTTCGGCTCAGATACAAAGGTTACTGAGGCTGATATGGGAGGCCTTGAATGTGGAAAATGTCATTATTAGTGAGCCTTTCCAGTTCTTTCTCATCCTCCAAAAGAACAATATATACATTACATAATGAGGTTGCTTTTATCGATATTTTCTTCCGTTTTAGCGAAAAAGCAAAAACTCATTCCTAACCGGAAGTAATTTTCAATTTGGTTAATTAAAGAAGATATAGTTATATAAAGATTTACATCCGGAAACTATGATGTGGATTGTCAGGCTTGCTTTACGCAGGCCATATACAATTGCTGTACTGGCCTTACTTATTCTAATCATGGGAATCCTTTCAATTCGTTCCATGTTTGTAGATATTTTTCCTGTTATTGATATTCCGGTGGTAGTGGTAGTTTGGAGTTATCCAGGCCTCTCTGCCGATGACATTGAAAAAAGAATAGTTTTCCTTGATGAACGGGCTATATCTACCACTGTTAACGGCATTTCAAAAATAGAATCATCGTCAATTCCGGGTATAGGTTTACTTAAAGTCTATTTTGAACCCGGTGCAGATATAGGCGCCGCTATTGCGCAAATGACGGCTGTTTCCAGTACTGCCCTGCACTCTATGCCACCAGGTATGACCCCACCTGTAATACTGCAGTATAATGCAACAAATCTTCCGGTTTCCCAGCTCACATTAAGCAGTAAAACCCTTTCTGAAGAAAAAATTTTCGACTATGGGCTCAACTTTATCAGATTAAGGCTCTTCACTATTCCTGGGCTCTCCACGCCTGCCCCGTTTGGGGGAAAGAACAGGCAGATCATGATCGATATAGATCCCGCAGCTCTTGCTGCAAAAGGGCTTTCGCCGAATGATGTACTTAATGCAATTCAAACATCTAACCTGATCATACCGGCCGGAACGGCACGTATGGGGCAAACGGAATTCAATATTGAATTAAACTCGAGCCCTGATAGCGTGGCATTATTTAACCAGATACCTATTAGAGTTGTCAACGGTCAACCTGTTCTGCTGGGTGATGTAGCGAAAGCGGAGGATAGTTATGCAGAGCAAACTAATATAGTACGTGTGAACAGAAACAGAGCTGCTTACCTGACTATTTTAAAAAAAGCAAATTCTTCAACACTGGTGGTAGTAGATGCAGCAAAAAAAATGCTGCCAGTAATTAAACAGACGGCTCCGGAAGGGTTAGATTTAAAAATAGATTTTGACCAATCGGTTTTTGTCCGTGACTCGATAAAGAATGTTTTAAAGGAAGCAATAATTGCATCGATATTAGTATCGCTTATGATATTGATTTTTTTAGGGAGCTGGCGTAGTGTCATAATTGTTTGCACTTCCATTCCTCTTTCTATTCTTGTTTCCATTATTTGCACAAATTTATATGGCGGCACCCTAAATATTATGACATTGGGAGGGTTATCACTTGCTATTGGTATGTTAGTAGATGATGCCACAGTAGAGATAGAAAACATACACCGAAATAGGGCGATGAACAAACCCATTACGGTTGCCATTCTCGATGGAGCAAGCCAGGTTGCCACACCGGCTATAGTAGCCACACTTGCGATATGTATTGTTTTCTTCCCTGTTGTATTATTAAAAGGGCCCGCCAAATTCTTATTCACTCCCTTGGCATTATCGGTAGTGGTTGCCATGATGGCATCCTATCTCCTTTCGCGTACCCTTGTTCCCACACTTGCCCGTATGTTATTGGAAAATGAACCCCCTGAAGGAAGTACACCTATTAAAGGGAAAAGCTCTTTTTCAAAAAGGATTGCCAAATTCAATACTTGGAGGAACAAGCATTTTGAAAGGCTGCAGAAGAGCTATGAAAAATTACTTGATGTGCTTTTAGTATATACAAAAACAACAATAGTACTTATTGCGATAATCTTCCTGGTTTCTTTAATATTAATTGCATTTGTAGGAACTGATTTTTTTCCCGCCACGGATTCAGGAATGATGAAGATCCATTTCCGTGCTCCTACCGGCACGCGTATAGAAGTAACGGAACAACTGGTAGATTCGGCCGAAGCAAGAATTCAGAAAATAATTCCGCCCGATGAACTGGAAACTATTGATGATAATATAGGTATTCCTGTTTCTTATAACCTGGCTTTTGTTAATACCGATAACACTTGTGGAATGGATGCAGAAATTACTATTTCACTTAAAAAGGGGCATAAGCCCACTTTAGGATATGTACAAAAAATAAGAAAGGACTTGCAGGATAATTTTCCCGGCTGCCAGGCCTATTTCCAATCCGCTGATATTGTTAATCAGGTTCTCAACTTTGGGTTATCTGCGCCTGTAGACGTTAAAATTGAATTTCCCGATTACTATACATCCTATACATATGCAAAAAAATTGCGCGATGAAATGAAGTTAATTCCTGGATTGGAGGATGTGGTTATTAAACAGATAATAAATTATCCTGCCTTTAAAATAAATATCGACAGAGTAAGAACTGCTGAAGTAGGCCTTACAGAAAAAGACGTTGTAAACGACATGCTTATTTCCTTATCCTCCAGTAGTACCGTGGCACCATCATTTTTTATTGACCCTTCAAATGGTGTCAATTACCCAGTAGCAGTGCAAACCAATTATCAAAAAATAAATTCACTTGAAGATCTTATGAACACACCTATCACAGTTAGTTCACCACCATTTGTCAATACTATTAAGCCACTGCCAACAGACTTACCAATGGCTCAATCGCAAACGTTGAAAAACCTGGCACAGGCTAAACCAATAAGCCAGTTTAATTTATTTACACATTATACTGTTCAACGTGTAATGAATGTTGACGCAAATGTAGAAGGCCGTGACCTGGGCTCGGTATCGAATGCAATAGAAAAAGATATTAAGTCATTAGGGAAACTACCCAAAGGCATGAAAATTGATTTGCAGGGCCAAAGCGAAATTATGCATTCATCTTTTAATACTTTAGGGCTTGGTTTAATATTGGCTATTGCACTTGTATACTTGTTAATGGTCATTTTATTTCAGTCATGGATTGATCCCTTTATTATCATGCTTGCACTTCCCGGTGCTTTTATGGGCATATTATGGATGCTTGTTATTACTGGCACAACAATTAATGTAGAGTCGTTAATGGGCTCTATTGTAGCCATCGGAATAGCGGTTTCCAATTCAATACTATTGGTAAGTTTTGCCAATGATGTGCGGGTAGAAAAAAATACAGACTCCAGTAAAGCCGCACTCGAAGCAGGAAAAACACGGTTACGCCCGGTATTGATGACAGCGCTCGCTATGGTATTAGGTATGCTGCCTATGGCAATAGGGGCCAGTGAAGGAGGAGAACAAAATGCACCCCTTGGCCGTGCTATTATTGGCGGTCTGTTAGTAGCAACACTCTTTACCCTATTTGTAGTGCCTGTTTTTTATTCTATACTCCGTAAAGACATGCCAGAGTATCATAATATGGATGTACAGTTTGAGAAAGAAGCTAAAGGCCATATAGAAAATTGATTTATATGTTATATGTATGAAGGATAAACCTACACATAGTAATACACACCAGCGTCGGCAATCGGGTTCTCATGAAAATAAAAATGCTCGTTCTTCGCATCATTTATACACCAATAATTCTCACGCTCATTTAACGCATAATCAATTAAGCAGCAGAAAAAAAGGCTCGCATTTAAAAGAAAGCATACAAAAATTCATAGGAACAAAGGAGGTGGCAAATTACTCTTTACAGGTGTGATTGTTTAGTATTAATAATTTTAATTCTTATTTCTATACACATTATTAAAACACAGAAACTGAAAAAAGAAAGTGCTGCAAGGGCTAAGGAACTTAAGAAGGGATTAGTTGTTAAAACAAGCATAGCTCTTCCCAGCTCTCCTGTAAAAGAATTAATATTAATTGGCGAAGCAAGGCCTTACCAATCTACCACTTTGTATGCAAAAATAAGTGGATATCTTGAAAAAATATATGTAGACAAAGGAGATACAGTAACTGAGGGTGAAGTGCTTGCATATGTTGATAATCCGGAAATAGATCAGCAATATAAATCAGCTGTTGCAGATTACGATAACAAGAAAAAAATAGCAGAGCGGGATCAGCTTTTATTGCAGAAAAAATTTCTCGCTCAGGAAGAAGCAGATATTTCACAAACGAATGCTGACATGGCTGAAGCTAATGTAAAATCGCTTGAACAACAACAACAATATAAATATCTAAAAGCACCTTTCAGTGGCATAATCATTGCCCGTTATGTTGACCCCGGTGCGCTCATACAAAATGCTGACAATTCTCAAACCAGCGCTCAACCTGTTGTATCAATGTCAGACTTAAAAAAATTAAGAATCTATGCATATATAGAACAGAGCGATGCCGCCTTTTTAAAAACGGGTGACAGCGTAGAAATTACTTTACCCGAAAAGCCCAATATACATTTGAAAGCAACCATTTCGCGTTTGGCAGATGAATTAGATACACATACCCGTATGATGTTGGGTGAAGTGGATATTGATAATAAAAACAATATCGTGGTTCCCGGAAGTTACGTACAAATGCACATAAAATATTCTATAAATCTTAATGGCAGAGAGGTGTTGATTCCATCAGTAGCGCTTATTATACATAACGATTCAAATATGGTTGCTATTATAGATAAGGATAGCACTCTTCACTTCAGAAAAGTAAAAGTGGGTGTAAATACCGGAGAAAAAGTAAGCATACTCGATGGTGTTAATATAGGAGACCACGTGGCCTTATCGGTTGGTGAAAGCTTTAAAGAAGGGCAAAAGGTGAGAGAGACAGCAGGGCAGCAGGTTAGCCTGAAAAACGCTTATGATAATGAAGACACTAAAAAGAAAGAAGACAAGAAATGAAAACGGGTTTAACATATTTATTGTTAGCAGGTTTACTGCTAATCTCCGGCATAAACAAACTAATCGCCCAAGACTCAGTCGTAGTATTGTCAATGAATGATTGCATCCGCATGGGGCTTAATCAATCAGCAAAGGTTTTATTAACAGAAGACTCGTTGCAAATGACCGGCGCTGCATTATTAGGTGCCTATGGGCAGTTTTTACCTGACCTCAATTTAACAGGTACCTGTGACTACCTTAGCGGAAGCAATCTTCTTACCATGGAAGAACCAACATTAGTGTACGCGAAAGAAACTCAATTAAATTATCAGTTAACAAGCACACTGAACATCTTCAACGGCTTCTCAGATTACTCAGCCCTTAAAGTTGCTTTGCTTGCTAAAACAGCTGAAGAGTATACATTAGACAGAGCTAAACAATTTATAATATTTGATGTAACACAATCCTATTTACAGGTAATACTGGATAGGCGGGAATATGATTATGCAAAAAGAAACCTGCATGCATCTGAAACACGTGAGGCACAATTAAAAGAACTTACAACTGTGGGGCGTAAAGCCATAGGAGATCTGTATCAGCAACAAGCACTAACAAGCAATGATAAGTTATACATGCTCCAAACTGAAGTAAAAACGAAAAATGACCTGCTACTTCTGCTAAGGAAAATCCGAATTGGTCAGACTGATAAATACAATATATATGACATAACGGTAGATACGGTTCCTTTAGGTCCGGAATATGATAATGTGCAAAATCTTGTGGATGAAGCAAATCAACAAAGGCCTGATCTAAAAACTTCTGCATTGAATATTCAAATTGCAGGATGGAGAGTAAAGGAGCTTGAAAGCGGATACCTGCCTAAACTACATCTTGGAGGAGCCTTGGTTTCAAATGGTGGTTATGTTTATGAATTATATGTTGACCATAAGGATGACCTGGGGCCACAGGAGCCTGTTGATCAGGCTTTATTCGGGCAGCTTTACGGAGAGATATCACTTAACCTTTCCTGGCATCTGTTTGATAGATTTTACAATAAAACCAATGTTGATATTGCTAAAATATATCAGAGAAACCAGGAAATATTATATGATGATTTAACAGTTCAGATATCGTCAGATGTAAAGCAAGCATATAACAACTACGTAACAGCTTTACAACAAATTGAAACTGCAAACCATGGTTTACTTGCATCTTCCCAGGCCTATGATGTTGTACAGGGCGAATATAATTTGGGAAGAACTGATTTCGTTTCGCTTTCGAATGCGCAAGCAGTATTATTACAAGCGGAAGTAACCAGGGCCCAGGCGGGAATAAACCTGGCATTACAAAAGAAGATTATTGATTACTATATAGGAAAATAAAGAGTGCTATGTTCTATAATAGTAAGAAATAATCTTCACTAAAACTTTAATCTCAGAAGTTAAAACGGCTTTTATGGTTACTGCCTACCCGAATCGCTTAAGTTGGGATGTGAGCTTGCAGGAGTATCAATATGCCTTGAATTACTCGGAATATTCGGAACTGTGTCCTTATCAGTTTTAACTGTATTACCCGTAGAAGCATTACTATGACAAGCTACAATGCTTATACTTAATACTGTAACTATTCCAATAACTGTTTTTTTCATGTTTTAATTAGTATTGATTAAAGTGCGAATCTATATGACCAAAGATGGCTTTTTTAAGAATTATCGATTGAATTATAAATTAAACTGGCTAATTAGAAAAGGTAACAGACAAACTTAAAGTGATATTGTTTCCAGAAATAAATGTAGCATCCCGGTTCTAATTTGCAATAATCACAAAAACAAAAGACTTTACATTGCTTCATCAGAGGTGCTTGCGTCCATTTTATCCAAGTATTCTCCCTATTCGGTTGTTTAATATTTATGTTTAACGAATATCAAAATTGTCCCGAGTCTGCGAAGATAGATTTGCACCACAGATAGAAAAATAATTATTAACAAATTTAAAAAAACAAAAAAATGGAAACTGTAATCGAAAAACCAAGCAAACAACTAAAAGAGCTTATTATTATTAATAACGATCGTTATGAAGGCTACAAAACAGCTGGAGAAGAAACAAAAGACTCAGATCTGAAAACCTTATTTGACGCCTACAGTAATCAAAGCAAAAAATTCAGTGATGAACTTCAGCATATGCTTCCCGATAATAACTTTGCTCCCAACCCGAATGAAACCAGAGCTACCGGAAAGCTTTACCGCACTTTTATGGATATTAAGGCTGCATTGGCTGGAAAAAACCGTAAAGCAATTTTATCATCCTGCGAATATGGAGAAGATACAATAAAAAAGACTTACGACGATGTTCTTGAAAATATAGGCGAAATAAGTAAAGAAACAACTGAAGTGATCAGAAAACAAAGAGCAGAGTTACAAAAAAGTCATGATAAAATTAAGGCTATGCGCGATAGTGCGTAATCTTCTTACGTAAATAGAAGTTTGATGATCTCAAAACAATAAGTCAAACATGGAAGAGATAATATCCAGAAGAAAAATGTTGGCCTCTCTTGGAGCAATTATGGCTTCTACAGTACTTGCCGGTAAAGGCATTCCAGGAATCCTGGAGGCCCGTCCCGAAAATTCACCTAAAACTAATTTCAGCCTTGCAGGTAAATCTGCAATAGTTACTGGCGCTGCAAGGGGTATTGGACGTGCTATAGCTGTCGCCCTGGCAAGTGAAGGGGCAGATATAATGGCAATTGATATCGCCGGAATCGTGAGTTCTGAGATAATATACCCTCCGGCTACAAAAGAAGATCTTGAGGAAACCGGTCACCTGGTAGAAGCACAAAATCGCCGTTTTATTGGAATAAAGGCAGACACCCGCGATTTCTCTGCGCTAAAATCAGCGGCAGAACATGCAAATAAAGAATTCGGAAAAATAGACATTCTGGTTGCAGATGCGGGTATTCAGGTATATGCTTCTGTAGCTGAGATGACCGATAAACAATGGAAAGATGTAATAGATGTCAATCTTACAGGAACAGTTAATACGGTGCGTGCGGTAGTCAATTACATGATTCCTAAAAATTACGGGCGAATTATTCTAATTGCTTCAGGACAAGGGAGACATGGTTTTGCAGACGGCTCAGCTTACTCTGCCTCGAAATGGGGAGTAATAGGATTTATGAAATCTGCCGCACTCGAGTTGGGGCAATACCAGATAACAGTCAATACCGTGGAGCCCGGTCTAGTAGATACTAATATGACCCGTAATCCAGGACGCTGGAAAGAAGCTCTCAAGGCAGCAGGAAAACCTGCAAGTAATAACCCGACAGAGCAGGAAGTTATTGATGCAATAGTACCTACATCTGTAATGAAAATTCCTTGGCTACAACCGGAGGATATAGCTCCTCCGGTTATTTTCTTAGCATCTGACGCTGCTAAAAGAGTAAGTGGTGCAACATACGATGTAACAGGTGGTGAAAGTGCAAAATACACAGCCTAATAATTTAATAGATTCAGTAAAATAAACTCATTAAAAAATAAACTATGAAAACAAAATCAAATAACAGAGAACATACACGTAACAGTATTTCAGAACCTGCTTCAAACATGCAATCATCTCAATTAATAGAATTATTTCAAGAAGAGCTGCAAGACATATATTGGGCTGAAAAAGCATTAACAACTGCCATCCCTGTAATGATAAAAAACGCAACATCTTCTGAATTGGCTAGCGCATTGGAAAATCACCTGAACGAAACGAAGGAACAGGTTAAACGTTTGGAACAAGTATTTGCAATGCTCGATAAGAAAGCCACAGCAAAAAAATGTGAAGCCATGGCAGGGCTTATTAAAGAGTCAAAAGAAATAATGAAGGATTGCGAAAAGGGTATTATGCGTGATGCAGGGGTTATTACAGCAGGCCAAAAAATCGAACATTATGAAATAGCCTCCTATGGAACGCTTTGTCAGTTTGCTCATACCCTTGAAATGGAGGATGCGGCACAACTACTGGAGCAAACT
>Ga0210386_10000717_pt1 | contig 30477 bp, 28 predicted proteins | sample IncBWH32OmetaG_FD_160091 | JGI IMG/M metagenome (GOLD analysis project Ga0210386, IMG submission 160091) | Forest soil microbial communities from Barre Woods Harvard Forest LTER site, Petersham, Massachusetts, United States - Inc-BW-H-32-O ...
GAAATGGTCAAAACCACTCTTGTAGAAGCCGTGTCGCCGCGTCGGTTGCGAAATACGTCGTACCATCGCGCACCAGGGGCCGCCGACCGTCTTGCTGAAAATCAGCTAGTTGCACCACGGGCAGCTAAACAACCGCGCCACATCTCGACTCCACTCAAACTCGATACCTTTTAGCAAGAATATTGTTCTGTTTCGGAGTAATGGCTTTAACTTAGCGGCATGAGCGTCAATACTGGGACCTCAGGCGCCCGGCAGCAACGTTTGGCCACTTATCTTGGCAGTCTGGCTGAAGCCGCAGGGCACGCGGATCGCGTTGATCCGCTGAAGTTCTACTGCACGGGGCTGCTTCTGCCCGGCGAGCGCAAATCGATCGAGCCAATGGCGGCACGGCTGGCTCCGGAGAACGTCCGGCGCATGCACCAGTCGCTGCACCATGTTGTGGCCGACGCTCCGTGGAGCGATGAGGCCCTGCTGGGCCGTATGCGTGACTATGTGCTACCTGCTATCGAGCAAGGCGGCTCTATTGTGGCCTGGATCCTCGATGACACCGGGCTTCCGAAAGAAGGGATTCATTCCGTCGGCGTGGAGCGACAATACTGCGGGCAGACGGGAAAGCAGGATAACTGCCAAGTGGCTGTCAGTTTGTCGGTGGCCACGTGGAAGGCGAGTTTGCCCATCGCATACCGCTTATATCTGCCCGAGGCCTGGGCCAAGGACAGCCAGCGCCGGGAAAAGGCTGGAATTCGGAAAGAGATTCTCTTTCAGACCAAGGTGGAGATCGCGCTCGGGCAGATCCGCAAGGCCATTGCGGACGGAACGGTGCTGGCCGATCCGGTTACGGTAATGATACGGGCTTTCGCCAGTCTGTGGCGGAGCCGGGGCTCCAGTATGTGCTGGGTATCAACAGCACCACCACCATCTGGCCGGCGGGGACACAGTCGTTACCACCTGTGTCGTGGAAAGGCGGTCGCGGGCGGCCCGCCAGCCGCCTGCGCCGCGATCCAGAGCATGTGCCGGTATCGGCTAAACAACTGGCTTGGGACACTTCGAAGGCCGCGGCTGGCGCGGCTTCCACCATCACGCCACACTCTCCATTGCCGCCTATGGATTCCTGGTGGCGGAGAGGAGTCGTTTTTTTCCCTCAGCCCATGCAAGGCATCTTGGATTATCAACTCCCGAACTCCCGAAGGAGTTCCGGCCCCGCGGCGCGCATCCGTCCGGAACGGCATAACCCGCATTCCATAGCCACACTGCGCATCCTGCTGGCCCGCTCTCTGCTCCGCCAGCTCTGCCTATGCCCGTTCTGCGGTGCTCAACGTTTGTAACACAGTAGCACTAGAGGTTGCATTGGCATGGTTCCTCAAGCGGCGAGGGTTATCTTACCGATCCCAGGAACTGCTTCCATCAAGCATTCGAGGAGAACATTGCCTCCGCATCGCTTGAACTTCCGCAATCAACCTTTAAACAATTAGCCGCAGTGCGCCCTTCGAACGCAAGCCAGCGCGATTGAAATGACTTGGAGTTGTGAGGAAATATGAAATTCTCATCCACGGCAATACTGCCAGCCTTACTGGCACTCGCGTCCACAATGCCTGTTCCCGCACCGGCACAGCAGATCGTCACAGGACAGGCTGCCTTCGCTGACTGGAATCAGCAGCAGCCCGGCGTCCGCCGCAAGATTACTCTTGCCGATCTTCCCAGCCCAAGCCTGACGAGGCCGTCAACAACACACCGCACCTGATCTCCCGCCCTGCGGACGCTTGGCCGATTGCTCCTGCGGGCTTGAAGGTGACGCTTTATGCCGGAGGCGATGCTGCTCCCATGCAACGTGCTGACAACAAAGAGTACATGCAGTTGAATGGGGGCACATTCACGATGCCTCGCCTGCTCAGACAGCGCCCAACGGCGATCTGTTTCTCGCTGACTCCGGCGCCGGCACCATCTTCATCCTTCGCGGCGTAGGCCCGACGGCAAAGCCGCGCAGATCGAAAAGTTCGCCACCGGCCTGGACCACCCCTTCGGCATCGCCTTTTATCCGGCTGACAACCCGAGGTATGTCTATGTCGGCAACGTCACCACCGTACAGCGCATTCCCTACCACTCCGGCGACCTCCACGCTACCGGGGCCCCTGAGACCATCGTTCCCGATATTCCGGGTTACGCCCAACTCACCGGTGGCGGCCACTGGACCCGCGACGTCGTCTTCACCCAGGACGGCCGGTACATGTTCGTCTCCGTGGGCTCCGGATCCAACGCGGACGACCCCGACACGCACCCCAAGGAGTTCCATCGCGCCGACGTCCTCGAGTACACTCCCGAAGGAAAGTTCATCGAGGTGTACGCCTCCGGCATCCGCAACTGCGTGGGTGAAGCCATCAATCCCATCACCGGTCAACTGTGGTGCTCGACCAACGACCGCGACAACCTGGGCAACCATCTTGTTCCCGACTATGTGACCTCGATCAAGGAGGGCGGTTTCTACGGCTGGCCCTGGTACTATATGGGCGGCCTCCAGGACCCACGCCTCCAGGAGCCCTGCGCCAACGGCACCGGCCCCAACCTTCAAGCGGCAGCGCTCACCTCTGACGAGGCCAAGACCTGCAAGCGCGTCGATCTCGCCTCCAAAGTGATCGCTCCCGACGTTCTCGTTCAACCCCACATGGCTTCGCTTGAGATGACTTTCTACCCCACCAATGGCGAGTTCCCAAGTCAGTAAGACGGCGACGCATTCGCCGCGGAACACGGCTCATGGAACCGCGCCAACCGCGCTGGCTACAAGTCATTCACATCCCCATGCACAACGGCCACGCCGACGGCAGCTACGAAGACTTCCTCACCGGTTTTGTCACCAAAGACGGCCAGGTCTGGGGCCGTCCTGTAGGTGTCGCCGTCGCCAAAGACGGTAGCTTGTTTGTCACCGACGACGGCTCCCGATCCGTGTGGCACGTCACTTACATCGCTAAACAGAATCTCTCAGCCAGCAACCGCAAATGACGAACTTGCGAAAAAAATGCGACAAAACCAGAACCGTACCTCTTCTCAATCAGCGAAGATTGTGCAAAGAAGAAAGACCTCGAATGGACTCCATGCTCATGAGTGTTCTCTGTAACTATCAGAAGATCAGCGGTTTGGTCCTGCTTTCTTGCGTATGCGCGGCGAGCGCCAACGCCCAAGCCAAGGACATTCCTGCCCACGGCCCAGCCATCGTTCTCTTCGACAGCAAGGACCTGGATCAGTTCGATACATTCCTACCCAGTGCTGGCCTGAACTCCGATCCTAACCATGTCTTCACGGTGGAAAATGGCGTCGTCCATGTCTCCGGAACCGAGTTCGGCTACTTCATCACCAAACAGGAGTACAAGAATTACTATCTGCGCGCCGAATTCAATTGGGGCGAGGGAACCTTTGCTCCGCGGCAGGGCCAAGCGCGTGACAGCGGCATTCTCTACAACATTCAGGGTCCCCACAAAGTCTGGCCGCGCTCGATCGAGTTTCAGATAAACGAAGGCTGCACGGGCGATTTTTGGATGACCGACGGCGCAGCGCTGACTCCTATTGGCCCAGACGGAAAAACCGGTGCAAGCGTCACCGGACCGGAAGGCAAAGCATCCAAGGTCGACCGCTTCAACAAGGGCGAATTCAAAAACGTGACCGGCTTTCGTGACCCGACCAATGAACTGGAAAAACCGCACGGGGAGTGGAATGTCGTCGAACTTGTGAACCGCGACGGACACGTGTGGCAATACGTGAACGGCAAGCTGGCCAACGAGGGATCCGACGCCTTCCCCGCCAGCGGCAAAATCCTCTTCCAGTCCGAAGGGGCCGAAGTCTTCTTCCGCGACATCAAGCTCTACCCACTGAAATAACCCTGAATGGCGCACCTTTATAGCAAGGTTCAGGATTCTCGGACCGCCGCCAATCCGAATCATCTTTTTTGCTACAGGGCCCGAACCGTCGAGTGGTCCGGCGCTGCTCGATCAGAATCCAAACGCTTTGCGGCAGGAACTCGGCCCGCAGATTCACGGATCAGGGTGCAGAAAATTACTGCCCCGCTACGATCGTTCATCTTTTTTTCATCGTCGTTTGTGGGTCCATCATCTTAAGCGGCATGGGCTGCAAGCACGAGACTTGCAGCCGCAACTGGTCGTCACCGAAGATTGGCACATCTTCCCAAAGAGGCCAGGTAGCCACTAATTCACGCGGGCCGGTCGCCGGGAGGCGTAGAGATGAATACGACTCGAAGGGACTCTCTTAAAGTCGGTGCGGGTGCTTTTGGCGCGATATCCGGTGTCTCGGCAAGCTAGAAGGAGGTCTCCTCCTCTACAGCATCAGGGGAACGAGCGGCAGGGCCGGCGGGGGGCGCGGGCGGCAAGCGACCCTAGATGTTTGGTCCCGCATTTGATACAGGAATGCTACACACAGAATACGCTCAGTCATAAGTTCTGCCCCGAGATCATGGAACGGGACGTTTGTAACATACGCGCCCATCCGTTCCCAGGTCTTGGGGCGAAAATATAGGTCTATTCCTAAAGACCCTTATACGAGCCGCCGTCGACGAGCAGCGTCTGCCCGGTCACGTAGGAAGCTCGTTCACTTGCGAGCCAAACGATGGCGTCGGCCACCTCATTGGGCTCTGCCACGCGCTTGAGCGCGGTCTCCGAACTAAGCCGCTGGAGAAAATCTTCTCCGGTGATACCGGCCGCTTCGCCACTCGCAGCGGCAAATTCCTTCAAGCGCTCTGTCGCAGTAAAACCTGGTGCCACGTTGTTGACGGTGATACCGTCCTTCCCAAATTCGTTCGAGAGGCTTTTGACGAGCCCGACCACGCCTGACCGCACCACATTTGAGTAAACAAGGTTATGCACGGGCTGTCGCACCGTCACTGAAGTTATGGTCACGATCCTACCCCACTGATTCCGTTGCATGTAAGGAAGGACCGCCTGGGCAAATGAGATGACGCTCATCAAGTTCAGCTCGACAGCCCGATGCCACTCCTCCACGGTCGTCTCTAGAAACATCTTCGGTGGCGGTCCGCCTGCGTTAGTCACGCAGACATCGACGCGACCAAACTCCTTTGCCACACGTTCGACAAACCTATGAACCTTCTTGAATTCAGCTACATTGAAAGCCTCATTCACAACACCTACCGAATAGCGTTGTCGGATCTCGTCTGCGGTGGCGTTAATTTTCATCTCATCGCGCGAGCAGAGGGCAAGGTTTGCTCCCTCTGCAGCAAACTTGCAGGCGGCTGCCCGTGCAATGCCTTCACTTGACGCCGCCACGATGACCGTGCGGCCTTTCAGTCCCATTTCCATATCAAATCTTCTGTTCTTCGTGACAAGAAGTAACCGGCTGGCACACGTTGGATTGAGACCTATATCGTGACGATACCGTTCCGAAGTGCATAGCGAACAAGGTCGGAGACTGAATGCAGGCCCAGCTTGCGGTTAATGTTCACGCGGTGCGCCTCTGCTGTTTTAGTACTGATAAACAATATTGTGGCAACTTCTTTATTTGTCTTTCCTTCCGCCAGCAATTGGATTATCTCGCGCTCCCGTGGAGTCAAGCGTGCTTTTTGCGAAACCGATTGCATAGGTCCGTTACCATTCAGATATCCTCTCAAAACCAGGTCAGCGACCTGAGGCGTGAAATACGAGGTGTGGTTCGAGACCGCTCTCACAGCCGTTACAAGGTCACGCCCAGCATCGCTCTTGAGCACGTATCCCCGCGCTCCGGTCTGAAGCACTTCGCTGATCGTCTGCTCCGAATGGTGCATTGTAAGCAGAACAACCTCTGTTTTTGGTCGTGTTTGCAAAATTTGCTTGGTTGCCGTGAGCCCGTTCAGTTCCGGCATGCTCAGATCGATCACCACTACGTCTGGCTTAAGCTCCTCCACTTTACGAACGGCTTCGCGTCCATCCGACGCCTCTGCAACCACCTCCCAATCCGGCTCAGCTTGTAGTATGGATCGCAGCCCCCGGCGAATAAGTTCATGATCGTCGGCAATCACTATACGCAGCTTTGGCATATTCTCCTCGGTTTACAATGTTTGCGGGAAAAAGTTGCGTAGACCGTAGTCCCATGACCGTCGGATCTGACATGCAGGGACCCGCCAAGTTGTTCAAGCCTTTCGCGCATCCCTGCAATTCCCACCCCGGCCACTCCACTCTCGTTTTTCTCCAGACCGCCGCGTAATCCGCGTCCATGATCAGCGATAGTCACTTTGACGGCCCTCCCCGTATCTCGGATATCGACTTCCGCAACCGTGCTCTCGGAATGCCGCAGCACGTTTGCAAGGCTCTCCTGAATTACCCGGAATAATGCCAACTCCACCTCTTTGCAAAGGCGACCAAGGTCAGGAGCAATGCTGACGCTCACACGAATTCCGCTGCGCTCTGCAAAACCATTGACCATCCATAGCACCGCCGGTCTAAGTCCTGCCTCCTGCAATAAGGGCGGATGCAGTAAGTAAGAGGCAGTGCGAATTTTCTGAGAGCACTCCGTAGCCAATTGAAGAGTCTCTGAGAGAAGCGGCCTCAAGCGAGAATCATTCTCGCCTAGCATACCCTCGAGCCGCTGGAGATTCATGTTGAGCACAGCGAGTTCTTGCGAAGTTGTATCATGCAAGTCGCGAGAAATGCGTCGCCTTTCCTCCTCTTGCAGGTGCATCAACCGACTGGAGAGTTGGCGCACAGCACTCTCTGCGCGATTTCTTGCCGTAATGTTCTGGTAGAGACCGTACACACCGCGTAGCGTGCCATTCACAATGAGCGGAACGCCGTACAGTTCAACATCTATGATCTCGCCATCCTTGCGCCTTCGCCGGGTAATCGCATGAACCTTGTGCCCTTGGAGCACGCGGCGGGTAAGGCTTCGAGGGTCTTTTAAGCAGGCCGGGGCAGCGATTAACTCATCGACATTAGCGACTATTAGGTTCTCGCGCCCATATTGGAATAACTCTTCAAATGCAGGATTGCACATCTCGAATCGGTGCTGTGCATCGAGAACAATAATCGCGATTGGACTGTGCTCAATGAGTGCATCTAGGTAGGTGCTGTAGGTCCCTGCGTCACTTTCAATTCGCGACGGCGTCCAAAACGTCATGTACCGAGACCTATTATTAAATGATTGTGGCATTTTACATCACTACGGCCAACTCGCTCAATATGGAAAAGCCCTTAAGCAGTCTTAAGCAACGTAACCACAAATAACAAGTGTACCCCCCTATTTCAGCAGGAAACGAGCGCAGAGATAATCTCTGAACGCGTATCACACACTTCTGTGCTGAAAAGGCTCATTGCTGAGATCTCGTGGAAGGTCATTTATGGAGCGGTCCCTTTCAAGTCGTGTGGGCGTCCTGACGGGAGAAGGAGCGTTATCCGTCTTCGCGCGTGCCCGTGAACTGGAGGCTGCGGGGCGTGATATTGTGCACCTCGAGCTTGGGGAACCTGACTTTCACCCGAGCCGGGCCGTGCTGGAGGCGGCAAAAGCTGCAATCGATGCAGGACGTGACCGTTATACTTCCCCCTCTGGTCTTCCGCAACTCAAGACGGCAATAGCCGAATATCTGCAGAGGACCCGGGTTGTATCCACTACTTCGGAGAGCATTTTCGTCGGCCCGGGCTGCAAGATGATCCTTTCGCTCGTGGCGATGGCCCTCATTGAGCCTGGGGATGCTGTGCTTTATCCCGATCCCGGTTTCCCGATTTACCGCTCGATCATTCGCATGCTTGGCGGCATACCCACTCCTTATGACTTAAAGCAAAGCAATGGGTTTCAGCCCGATACCGTCGAGATCGCGGCGAAGATTACGCCACAAACAAAATTGCTGATTTTAAACTCCCCTGCAAATCCCACTGGAACAGTGCTCTCACAGCAGGTTCAGCAGAGCCTCGCGTCTATAGCTGGCCGGCACAATCTGTGGGTGATCTCGGACGAGATCTATGCACAAATCATCTACGATCAGAACTACACGTCGATTTTTACACTACCTGGGATGCAGGAACGAACTGTCATCGTAGACGGGTTCTCAAAATCTTTTGCGATGAGTGGTTGGCGACTCGGCTATGCCGTCGTACCGGAGACACTCTTAGAGGCACTCAGTTTGCTCATTGTGAACACCTATACATGCGCTTCGGAGTTCATCCAATATGCTGGCGTGGAAGCGATGACTGATTCTGACAAGATGGTATCCAAAATGATGGGTGAATTCTATGAACGCAGAGAGCTGTTCGTCGCCGCTCTAAACGATATTCCGGGTTTCCGCTGCAGCCTGCCAGACGGCGCCTTCTATGCGTGGGTGAATATTGAAGAGACGGGCATGACGGCAACTGACCTGTCACATATCCTTTTGGAGGAGGCAGGCGTAGCTGGTATTAGCGGGCAAGCCTTTGGTGACAATGGCCGGAATTTCCTACGTTTTTCCTTTGCATCCTCGACAGAGCGTCTCCGCGAAGCAGTAGTGCGCATCCGCAAAAGCTCACCCATGTGGCGATGATGAGTTTCTAACTCAATGGCAACACCGTTGACTTCGAGGTCATCGGGCTTTCAAAGTAAGAAACCGAGTTGGATCTGACGTGAGACGTGAGAGCCCTCTCCACATGAATACATCTCCTAGTCGCGACATTTTGGCGCGAGTCAGATACCTCCGCGCTGAGAGAGCTTGGTGAAATATAAGGAGAGAGTGGGGCCGAGGTATAAGGGCGCTGCATTGGTAACAGTATCTACAGTACCTTAGGCGCATTTGCCGTAAGGTTCTAGGAACAATCTTCATTGACCATCAAGGACTGGTTATCTAATGTACGAGCAATCGATCTTACGGCCTCGAGGGAAAAACACGAAAGAATCTTAAAGGCGGTCATCGACGGAAAAACCAGGGCATGCCCGAGAGCTGGCTAAAGCGCACGCGAAGGATGCGCGCAGTTTGCTGGCCAAGAAATTTGCGCCACATGAAGCGGTCGGAGAGAGATTGTGAGTTCAAGCAACTGAGGCAGAGATGCTTTCTGGTTGCAGTTATCAGGGCTTGGGCAAGCTGTTCAACGAGGAGGTCTGGTGTGGATGCCCGCCGTAAATATTCCCTGGTTTGCATTTTTGTATTTGTTCAATTCCTAAGCGGCTCTACTGAGTCGCAACAAACCCAGGCGGTTGGTAAAAACACAGGAACGGCCAGTGATCCGGTGCCGATTACAGAGGAGCCTCATCATCATCTGGTGTTTCAAAACGAGTACGTGCGAGTGTTTGATGTTGCCGTACCGAATGGTGATGCGACATTATTCCACACGCATACGAATGACTACCTATTCGTTGCTATCGGCGATGCCAAACTGGAAGAGCAGGTTCCCGACGGTCACTCAAGCATTCTGAATCTGAAGAGTAACGAAGTTCGGTTCCAGAAAGCGCCCCTTACTGACCGCGTCATAAACCATAGCGACGTACTCTCTCGTAATCTCACCATCGAAATTCTCAAGAATCCGGATGCTCACGTGCTCGAATCGTCGATGCCGAAGATCCGTGGGCACTCTGTAGTTCTAGAAAATGATCGTGTGCGCGTCGAGCGTGTGATTCTCGATGCCGGTCAAACCACGGGAATGCACACGCACGTTCTGCAAGGCCTGGGCGTGATCCTTTCGGAGGCTACGCTCGAGGTCAGCGCTCCAGGAAGGAAGACACAGAAGATTCAACCTAAGCCCAACACTGTTAGCTGGCACGATGCAAACACTCACTGCCTCAAAAACGTAGGTCCGACATTGTTTGAAGCTCTCGATATCGAGTGGAAGTAAAACGCAAGGGTTAGATTCGGTCGACAAGACGGAAGGAGGGCCGAAGCAAGAGATGAAATCTTTGATCGATCGTAGAAATTTTATCAAGCAGAGTTTGCTGGCGACGGCCGCATTGTCGTCTTCTCGGCTCAAAGTTCTTGCAACGCCAGGACGGATACGCGGAACAGACTCTGCAAAGAAAGTGATCATCTTGGGAGCGGGCCTTGCTGGACTATCCGCAGCCTACGAGCTCACTCAGGCTGGCCACGACGTCACGATGGTGGAAGCTCGCACCCGCCCGGGCGGTCGTGTTTACACGTTACGCGAACCCTTTGCTGACGGGTTGTATGCCGATGCCGGTGCAACTCGTTTTCCCGACTCTCATAATTTCACTTTGGAGTACGTGCGGCTGTTCGGATTGAACGTAGATCCGGTCCTGTACCCAGCGCAACCGGTTAATTACATTCGAGGAAAACGAATTGTCGTCGAACAAGGTCGAAGCGCCGACTGGCCCTTCGATCTCACCCAGGAAGAGAAGAGCCTAGGTCCGGACGGGCTGCGACACAAGTATACCGATCCAATCATGAAAGGCATTGGCGATCCGGTCTCTCGGGACTGGCCGCCCGAATCACTTGAGAAATATGACCGCCTCCGGCCTTCCGAGTTCCTGAGAAGTCAAGGTGCTTCAGAGGCTGCGATTGATTTGATGCGGTTCGGCTTGTCGTCCGAGGATTTCGACAATCTATCTCTGCTGTACTCAGCCGCTAGCGAGGTTCTCGACGACGGCGCCACGAATCAATACATGATCAGAGGAGGGAGCGATTTACTTCCGAAAGCATTCGCGGCGCGGTTGTCGGACAAAATTCGCTACGGCTCTCCGGTGGTCAGGATTGAACAGAGTTCCGAGCAGGCACGAGTTGTCATCCAGCAAGCGGGGGCCTTCCAAACATTGACAGCGGATCGTCTCATCTGCACGGTGCCTTTTTCGGTCCTCAGGACGATGGAAGTCCGTCCAGCGTTTTCCCCGGAAAAGCAGCGCGCCATTGAAGAACTTCCGTATTTTCCAATAACGCGAGTTTATCTGCAAATGCGGAAAAGGTTCTGGAACGAGGAAGGCGCCAGCGGGCTAGTCGTCGGCCGCACCGACCTGCCGATCATGGCGGTTTGGGATAACACCGTCAATCAACCCGGCACACGCGGGATCCTCCAGTCCTACAGCTGGCTTAAATACGGCCGTGAGCTCGGGGCCATGCCGGAAGGCGAACGAATCGGCCTCGTACTTCGCCACATGGATAGGGTGTTCCCCGGCTCACACGAGAATTTTGAGGGCGCCACGTCGTACTGCTGGGATCAAGATCCGTGGGCACGCGGCGCGGCTGCGTTCTATAAGCCAGGCCAAGAATCTTCCTTGCATCCACACATTGCCCGGCCAGAGGGCCGGGTGCATTTTGCGGGTGAGCACACTTCGACATGGCCAGGATGGATGCAGGGGGCACTCCAATCGGGCCATCGGGTTGCGAGGGAAATCAATGAAGCATCGTAAGCGGACGTGCATTTCCCGAGCGTGGGCTATGTGGATCATCGGCAAATGTAAGTGCACTGGTTTGCTTTCGACAGACGGCTTTGCGATGGCGTTGCTCGGTGAGCGAGATGTGAGCCGATTCGCCAATTTGGAATAAGGAGCAGATGAAAATGAAGACAGTCAACATAAAGTGGGTCTGTGACTTCTGTGTCACACTATTCCTCCTGATCCTGTGTTGGCCAGGACTGTGCCCTGCACAAACAGCGTCCACTGGTGCCCTGACTGGGACGGTATCGGATCAGTCCGGTGCCATCGTGCCAGGCGCGGAGATAACCGCTAGAAACGAAGCTACAGGTCGAACGAGCACCAGCGTATCGCAGGACGACGGCAGATACACGGTAGTGCTTCTTCCTCCAGGTACGTACCGTGTCGAGTTCACAAAAAGCGGCTTCTCAGTGGCTGTGGCGCCTGGAGTTCGTGTCAACGTCACCGAAACTGCAAGATTCGACGTGACTATGAAGGTCGGCGCAATGACTCAGAACGTAACGGTTGAAGCCGCTCCCACCATGGTGCAAACCGAATCCAGTACGCTGGGCCACGTCGTCGACGATCGAGCGATCGAAAGTCTTCCGTTAGACACTCGGAACTATACCCAAATCATCGGACTTTCTCCCGGGGTTGAAGCTCCGGTTACGAACGCCTCAGAATTAGGGCGGGGCAGCGGCGGCGTATCGCCGACGCAAGGTACGTCTGGCCTCTCCGTCAATGGCGGCCGCACATACGACAGCAATTATCAAATGAATGGAATCTCGGTGAACGATAATCAGGCAACCACGGGAAGCGGCGGAGTGCCCATACCTAACTCGGATACGATCGAAGAGTTCAAGGTTCAGACAGGCCTCTATGATGCCGCGTTTGGACATAATGGTGGGGCTAACGTCGATATCGTGACCAAGGGCGGTAGCAATGCCTTTCATGGCAGCCTATTCGAGTTCTTCCGAAATGAGGACTTGAATGCGAACGATTTCTTTCGCAAAAGCACAGGCCAGCCAAGGCCGATCCTTCGCCAAAATCAATTTGGTTTCGTACTGGGCGGGCCAATTCGAAAGGAGAAATTGCTGTTTTTCACATCGTATCAGGGGACGCGGCAACTGAACGGCGCCTCGAACGACGTAAGTGCTACCTGTGCGAACAGCGTATTTTCTCCGCCGCTCACAAACGATCGCTCTCCTGCCGCGCTCGGTGCTTTATTCGCGGGGCAAGCGGGTGCGGAAGGTGGCGTGACGGTCGCTCCCGACGGATCGAATATCAATCCGGTGGCCCTGGCCTTGCTGAATTTCAAGCTCTCCAACGGAAGCTTCCTGATTCCGACGCCGCAGGTGGTAACGAACGGCCAGGGATTTTCAGCATTCTCCGAAGCCTGCCTGTTCAATGAAGATCAGTTCATGACTAATATGGACTACCAGCAATCGTCCAAGAATAAGATCTCGGGACGCTTCTTCTTTGCGAACAGTGTGGAGACGATTACCTTTCCCGTGAGCACGGTTTTTGGGCCAGGAAACACTCCTGGTTTCCCGGAGGATATAACCGGCAATTTCCGAGTTTTTTCACTGGCGGACACGTATACGATTTCATCTCAGTTACTCAATGAGGCGCGTATCGGCTTCAATCGCATTCTCGGAGTTCTCGATCCCACCTCACCCTACACGTTTTCTGATGTGGGAGTTTCAGAGGGTGCGCCAAGCAATGATCTCCCTGCGGTAGACATTGCGGGATCGTTCAACCTGAACCCCGGCTTTCCTTTCCAGTTCGCGCAAAATAGCTACTCCTTCCAAGATTCACTTTCCTATGCGCACGGGCGTCAATTGATGCGCTTCGGCGGCGGTTTTACGCGCCTGCAGAATAACATCAGCAATTTCAACTTTGGCGGGAGCCTGCAATTCTTAAGTTTCCCGGACTTCCTTCTCGGTCAGAGTGCAGCTCAGAATGGAAGTGGATTCAGCAACGTATTCTCTTCCATGGATGGATTCGGAGAATACAACCGCGGCTACCGAGCCTGGGAGGGGGATCTCTATTATCAGGACGACATTAAGGTTACAAGCCGATTCACAGTTAATGCTGGTTTCAGATATGAGCGCATCGGTCTGTACAACGACATCGGTGGCCGAAATGCCGCGTTCAACATCGCGCTGGCTAATCCCAATCCGCCCGCCTCAGGAAGCATTGAGGGCTACGAGGTGGCGTCAAACTTCAACGGGACCGTCCCAACCGGAGTAACCCAAGCGAGTAATCCCTACGCTCTGGCGGGAGATCGCCAGAACACCTGGGGACCGCGACTCGGATTCAGCTTGCAGGTGTTACCGCAAACGAGCCGGTTTGTACTTCGTGGTGGATACGGTATTTACTACTCTCGACCAACAGGCGAGGCCTACTTCGACAACGTTCTTGGCGCCCCGTTTGCCGAAATTCGCGAAAACACTGGTGCTGTGAATGCCGCTGCAACCTTTGCCAATCCGTTTCCGCCGCCACCCACTTCCTTTCCTAACTTTCCAGCGTACTCTCCCACTACAGCCATTAGCGCTACCAGCAGCGGACAGGATTTTGGGCCCGCAGTTATCCAGCAGTACAGCCTCAACCTGCAGACATCGCTCGCGAAGAATTTTCTGCTGGAAATCGGATACGTAGGGGTACAGAGCACTCACCTATTGCGCACACGTTCCGCTGATCAGGCGCTCTCCGCCAGTCCTTCCGATCCGATTCGAGGAATCACCACGAATACGGTCGCAAACATCGCTCAACGAGAGCCGATTCTTGGGTTCGCCCCAGACAGTCTTCAGCTGGTCGAATCGGCTGGGTTCTCCTCATACAACGCACTGGACGTCAGCCTTACGAAGCGCCTCAGCAACGGACTACAGTTCCTTGCGTCCTACACGTTCTCGAAGACGTTGGATACGGATGGAGCGCAGACCAATTTAACCGCTGCCGCGAACGGCATTACCATCGGCAATCAGAACGATCCGCAACTTCGGTACGGCCCACCCGACTACAGCCGCCCCCATCGATTTACACTCGCTGGCGTCTACGATCTACCCAGACCCAAAATAGAGGAGGGCTTCGTTGGACACCTTCTCGGTGGCTGGGAGTTAGCCGGAGTCTTGACCTTACAAGCTGGACAACAAATTACGATTTTGGATACCAACGCCAACAACGTCTTTGGAATTTCGGAAGATCGTGCACAGATTGTTGCTGGATGCACGAAGGGACAGTTGGTCACTCCGGGCTCAGTGAATCGCAAGCTGACTGACTATTTCAACACCGCGTGTTTTAGTACCCCTCCGGTGATCGGCAGCGACGGTATTGGAACCGCTTTTGGAGACTCGGGAACTGGAATCGTCCGAGGTCCAGGTCAACAGAACACTGATTTTGCGTTCATCAAGCGAACCGAAATTGGCAAATGGCCGTCGGAGACGACCAACCTCGAATTTCGCGTGGAGATGTTTAACGCCTTCAACACAGCTCAGTTTTCCAATCCCGATAACAGTCTTAGTGACGGACCTGCTTTCGGGCAGATTTCAACTACGTCGGTGAGTCCTCGAATCGTGCAGCTGGCGTTGAAACTCAATTTCTGAAGTGACGGCCTTCATAACTGGGAATCGACGGTTCGGTCGCGAATTGGCATTGCAACTACGAGTTCCTGAGATGCCCGATTCGGAACTTGAATATCGAGGGCAGAATGGGTGAGTAATGCAATGCCTGGAAAAGTGCATGTGCGAAAACAGACTGTGAGCCGCTTGCTGATGCTTGGAGTGCTGTTTTTGATTCCGTTCATAGGTCAAGCACTCTGGGCGCAGGCTAGTCCAAGAACCAAGTTCGAAATCTCCTTTTCACCTTCGGTTCAGTCCGCCCCACTTACCGGCAGAGTGATCCTGCTCATTTCGAGAACCAACAAGGTGGAGCCACGTCTACAAGCCGGCGATTGGGACAATGTTCTATTGCCGATATTTGGCCTAGATGCCGATTCGCTAAATCCGGGCACGCCGATGATTATTGATGAGCGTACACGGGGTTTTCCGGTTCATAGTATACGGGAACTGCCTGACGGAGATTATTACGTTCAGGCGGTCTTAAATGTCTACACAGTGTGCCATCGCTCGGACGGGCACGATGTATGGGTACATTTGGATCATTGGGAAGGGCAGCAGTTCAACGCCTCTCCAGGCAACCTAATAACCGCAGTTCAGCGAGTTCATCTCGATGCCAGCTCTGGTTATGACGTCCGATTAGTTCTAGATAGGGTTATTCCTCCGGTTCAAGCCCCTGCAGATACCGAATGGGTGAAACACATCAAATTTAAAAGCAAACTACTTTCGGCCTTTTGGGGATGCCCTATTTACCTCGGTGCGACGGTGCTCTTGCCCAAGGGATATCAGAGCCATCCAAACGCTCACTATCCTGTTGTATACCTGCAAGGGCATTTCAGCCTGGAAGCGCCGTTTGGCTTTGATCCCAACGCCAAGGAGAGTTCAGCAAGTGCAGTCGGCAACACAAATTTACATCTCAATCTGCTTGAGCCTCGCCGTCCCTTAGACCTTGTCAATCAAGCATTGGTCATCAACGAGACTCCGTACGAGTTCTACAAAGCATGGACTTCGGACAATTTTCCGCGAGTCATTGCTGTAACGTTTCAGCACCCGACGCCCTACTATGACGACTCCTACGCAGTGAACTCGGCGAACAACGGCCCATACGGCGACGCCATAATGGGTGAGCTGATCCCGGCAGTCGAAACGCAATTCCGGATAATTCGAAAAGCCTACGCTAGGGTGCTGACTGGAGGTTCCACCGGGGGCTGGGAGTCGCTGGCGCTGCAAATTTATCATCCCAATTTTTTTGGCGGGACCTGGACCTTTTACCCAGACCCCGTGGATTTTCGACGTTGGGGGCTTGTGAACATCTATACCGACAAGAATTTTTTCGAAGCGCCTGGGCCATGGCTGCATCCGCCCCGATACGCTTTTCGAATCGCGGATGGACAGCCGATAGCCACTAATCGAGATTTTACGGATCTCGAATCGGTCTTAGGTGACCGGCTGAGATCAGGTGAACAATTCGCGGCATGGAACGCCGTGTACGGTCCTGTCGATGAAGATGGATATCCTGAGCCTCTCTATGATCCGGTTACTGGCAGAATTAATGATTCTGTCGTGGCCTACATGCGCGATCATGGCTACGATTTGCGCGACTACTTACAAACGAATTGGCCGAGGATTGGGCCGGGCCTGGTTGGGAAGATTCACATTGCGTGCGGGGACATGGACAACTTCTACCTTAATCTAGCCGTGTACCTCTTGGAGGATTTACTGACGAATCTGAAAAACCCTCAATACGGTGGGTCATTTCAGTACGGCAGGCCCATGAAAGGACACGGGTGGCAGCCCACGAGCAATGTTGAACTACTAAAAACGATGGCTTTCCAGATCGCGAAGAGCGCTCCCGCGAGCGACAATCCAAGTTTGTGGCATTACTGAGAAGCTAGCAGCACACCTCGGGATGTTAGACGGCTTTCCTCTGTGTTCTCCGGTTGCACATCGGTGCGGCATGGTTAACCGCTCGTAGGGTTTTTCAAAAGGCGAGTCAACATCCAGATGCTTGGAATTGAAAAGCCTAACTTGTTATTAAGAGCCTTATCAATACACAACGCTCACACCCTCGTCTTGTACCGAACAAAGAAGGCTGTTTTTTGGTGGTGTTGCTGTTTTTAGCTTGAGCCGTTGGGGACGTCAACATTTCATACAGAACGGAAGCGGGATAGATCGCGTTCTTGCCATCGTTAAACACAATGATCACGTCACCGCTGAGGAGGTCCGCAGTGACAACGCGGCGTTTGGGGCGGTTTTCCATGGCTGTAATGGTCGCAGGGGCTGCTTCATGTTGTCGGTCTTATATCCGACACGCTAGTACCGCGACAGGTCAGACAACCAACTTCGTGTTTCTCCAGAGTCTCGAAGGCCACTTGCGCGACCCTCCTGAGGCGAACTTGGTCTCTTATTGGCTGTTTGCTGCTCTCAGAGTCTGCCTCCTTCTGGAAGGCAGCTTGATATGCCCCGCGAAGCGACAGGCCGACTTTGCACTCTCGCGGGATCATGGTTGTTGGATTCAAGGTACTACTCTCGCGTGATGCGCGCTCTCGAAGGATTCTTTCGGCCAGCGTGACATAGTCACTCCAGCGGGTGTCATTCTTCAGGCTGCGAATCGCGTGGTCGCGCATTTGGAGTCCAAGCTCCGCTGGCATATTTGTAATCGCCGTGGTCCATGCCTCCACGGTCGGCGGGTCACCGTACTTCTTTGACTCACTGTCAGAGGAACTTATGGCCTCTAGAACGAGTCTTACCTCGCGATTCGGTGCGCCCGACACTGTTTATTCCCCGTCTGCGTTATTTGGATGCGCTGCCGCTTCATGGCGGTACGAGGATGTCTCGTTAGGAAGCGGCTAGGTCCGTAGACGCGTCGGTGCGATGTGGACAGGGAAGACATAGCGGATTCGTCAGGGGGCATCCTGACGCGTCGCGCATCATAGCCTTGTCTCTGGAGACAGGCAATAGCAGACTGTGGATAACGTAACAAAGTCTGCTATTGTCTATCTCTCTGATATGACAGCACTTCGTGTGCAATTAAGGCTAAATGCATATGCTTTAGATGAAGGTTAGCGACTCATTCTAAAGATGTTAGAGCCCAGATAAGCATCTCATAACCCAAAGGTCGGTGGTTCAAATCCACCCCCCGCAACCAATCAAATCAATAACTTACAAAGGGCTCTAAACTGGACCTCGCCCTCATCGCCTATCCTGGTTCCAACCGTAAACTGACCACGACAAGAGTTACAGAAGCACCCTTCTATATCGCGTTTCAGGAGAATCTTCTCCTTGCTGCAAAATCGGCGCTAACGTTGCACGATTTGCGAGACATGCCATGGATTCTCTTCGACAGAAAAGTCCACCCAATTTTGCACGACGTGATCCTCCGGCGAGCCGCCGAAGAAGGGCTGGTGGTCAAGAGCAATCAGACCGTCTTGGCCGAAGAAGAAGCGATCCATCTGGTCGCGGAAAACTTAGGGGTAGCGTTCTTGACAATGACAGGGGCACTCCGAAGCGCAAAGCCAGGTATTGAAGTTCGGCCGTTGGCCGACAAGGAACTTGGATCGAAATATGTTTGCGTCGAGAGCTGACAATCGATCAAAAGTTGTTAGTGAATTTGCCCGCGCGTTCATGAAGCGTATTTCGCAAGTCCTGAAGCCGTCTCAGATGACTTTACCTATGACCGGATGACCTTTCGGATTTAAGTCCCCCTCCTGATTCTCTGAAGACCCCTAACATCAAGCAGTTACAAAAAATTGCCGGAAATCACGCTGTGCGATCTGTGCTGGCTTGTGAAGGTCCGTTTGGTCGGATAGTCACGAATTGGTCACGCGCGAGTGCTCATAAACGAAGGTGTTGCCTCTCTTCACTGGCACAATTGCCAGTTACCTGAACCCTGTGTGCTCCGGTAACCTTTTCCGGCGATTCTCGTAGATTCAACGGAGGCGTTCTGGGATGAAGATTTATAACGTCGGTCGATCGGCGCTCGTTTGTCTGCTCACCGCGGCCCTGGTCGCCTACGGCGGCTCAAGAGCTTACCCGGCTTCCGTCCGCGGTGAGCATCTCTCTGGCACGACTGCGCATCTTTTGGAGTCATGCCGAAGCGTCGATGCGATTCCAACCCATCTTCGTCCGCAAAGCCAGACCGACCGCGCCGGTTTCGATGCCGTATTCGACTGTTCGACGGAAAAATCGTAAATACATGTGGCCGCTGCAGGTGGACTTATAGTGTCGAACACGACGATGTAGGGCAAGCCGCGTTCAATGCCCACGACTGCGAGGACTTTCCGTTACCTCCAATGCCGCTTTTGGAATGGCTTGCCTGAGAATCCAACGTAGCCGCCAAGCGTTCTCTTCCTTTTCCCGCAATGAGTGGCCTGATATAAGCTCGAAGCACTCGATCCAGGAAAAGGGATGATATGTGCGTCACCTGAACGAACTACTGGTTAAGGTGCGTCCAATCCCCTCGACACGCGAAAGGTCCGGAAGCGAATATTTCCTGCGCTCCAGAAGATTTCACATGTGACCGTTAGATGGTTCTACTGCCCGGGTGATTGTGGCGGGCAGCGGAACCTTAGCGCTTATTGCGGTTCCGGCGCCTGGACTGGAACTGATAGCAAAGTCACCACCGATGAGATGGACTCTCTCCCGCATACTGATGAGGCCGAGCCCGGGCTGATCATTGCTGAGATCCGTCCTGAACCCGATGCCATCATCCCGAATTATCAGTACGACGTAAGCGCCGTCAGCTGTCAGACTCACGTGAACGGTCTTCGCCTGGCTGTGCTTGGCTATGTTGTGAAGAGCTTCTTGCGTCACACGAAAAAGGGCCAAGGTAACCGCGCCGTCCATTTTCCGAGGGACACCAACACAGGAGCAATCCATGTGGATCGCATATTGCTCTGAAAATTCCCCGCACAGTTCTTCGATAGCTCGCTGAAGTCCAAGATATTCGAGCTCGGAAGAATGAATTTGGTGGGAAAGGCGGCTCACCTGCATGCCAAGCGCTTTCAGCTTGTCCTTCATATCCCCCAAGCTCAGGTGTCTCGTGTCGAGATGTTCGGCCACAGCAGGCTCGCCAGACACTGGCATCTGCATCGTCAGAAGCGCGATGGACTGTCCGATGCTGTCGTGAAGTTCTCTCGCGATGCGAGCGCGCTCGGCTTCCTGTGCATTCATCAAACGGCCGGCCACTTCCCGCCTCGCCAATTCAGCCATCTTCTGATCGTTGATATCCATGCAGCAACCGATGTAGCCAGCGAAGGTTCCATCGAGCAGAAATCTTGGCGTGCCGGTATCTGTGATCCAGCGGTACTCCCCGTCGTATCGTATGAGGCGATACTCCATGGTGAATGGGCGGCGGGCATCAAAGGCCTCGACGTATGTCGCTAAACACTGCTCTAAATCATCAGGATAGACGCCGTCTGCCCAGCCGTCGCCAACTTGCTGTTCGATCAGACGTCCGGTAAATTCCAGCCACCCTCGATTGAAGTCTGTACAGCGTTTGTCGACGCCGGAAACCCACATCATGACTGGAGCGCCGTCAGCCATAGTGCGAAAGCGCTGTTCGCTCTCCCGAAGTCTCTGTTCAGCCTGTCTCCGCTCCGTGATATCGAGAAGAGTACCGATTACGGAAACTGGCTTGCCTCGCGAGTCATATTTCGGCTGCCCAAGCTCGATGACTATCCGCGTCTCGCCGTCAGGACGCACAATCGTGTGCTCAAGGCAATAGAGTTGACGCGTCTGCAGTGCTTCTTCCAGCTTGGCAGTGCGATCCGGCATGTTATCGGCTTGCAGCAGCCGCTGATCGGGAGCAACCGATTTAGGCCTGAGCCCCAGGATGCGATACATCTCATCCGACCAGTGAATTTCATCGGTCGCGATATTCCATTCCCAGGCCCCACAATGGGCGATACCCTGGGCTTCCTGCAGGCGCGTCTCGCTGATACGCAGCGACTCCTCCACTCTTCTTCTTCGCGCTCGCTGCCAGAAGAGAGCCAGGATCAGCAGGCCTTCCGCGACAATGAGGAAAATCGCTCCCAGAACGTAGTACCTGTAGAGTTCCCAAAAACTTGGCTGGCGGTGCAGAATGATGCTTCCCGGTGGGAGTTTCGTCTCGTCAATTCCCCATCTTTTTAAGGCCGGCCAATCGAAGATGTAGGTATCCGCGCCCCTGATAATGGGTATCTGCTCAGGTTTCTCGCCATTCAGGATTCGAGACACAATCTTCCCGGCGACTGCACCCTCCGCGGCATAGCTCCTGACATAGCCGCCGACCTCTCCTTGTCCAACAACTACGTCCGCTAAGGAGAAGACCGGTGCGTTCGCGGCGGCGGCGACCATTGGAGCAGATTGCGTTGCTGAGATGAAGCTGTGTCCTGCAGCGTCCTTGTGGAGTGCTGTGTAAAGCACAATAGACTGTTTCGGCAAGGACCTCAGCCGATCGAGGAGCGTTGGCATGTCCAGATTCGTCAGATAGACGATTTCGAGTCGGCCCTCGTAAGGGTGCAGATCATGCCTCACAATGGCCTGCTCGCTTATGTCAAAAGCAGCAGTTCCACCGACCACGAATAGATGAGAAGTCGCAGGGTGCAGATTCAGGGCGGCGTCGATCGTCTTCGCGGGCTCGATGTCTTCCCAAATTCCCGTAAAGCTTGAATCCAGCTTCGGCTTCCCGGCAAGTTCTTCGCTGCTCCCACAGATCACGACCGGCACGCCCGAGAAAAATTTCTGGTGGGCTTCAGCCATGAACCTGATTGGCTCAGGGCCAGCGGCAACGATAATGTCGGGCTTACGCTCGCGGTATTTATGGAGATACCATTGCTCGAACTCTTGCTGCGTAGCCTGGTCAGGAAAGAGGGCGGTCTCCAGAAACTCGCTGTAGAGTTCGATCTGATAAGGGCTGTTGTCAATCGCCGCGTGGATCTGCTGATCGATCAAGGCAACCGCGGGAGACGCAGGCCCGTATTCGTAAAAGATCAGGACACGGCGAACCTCTTTCACCTGTGCAGCGGCGCCGGTGTGCAACAGCAAACAGCCGAGTGTTACGACGGTGAGGATCCTGATCATACAATCTCCGCGTAGTTGCGGTCGAGTTAATCCAAGCGGAGCCAGCCCGCTGACGAGTTGCCCCGATGATCAAATGCAAGCCGCGCTGGTTAACACGGGCTGGGCGTCGCGTGCGGGGACAAGGAAAGAGCGCGAAGCCCAAATGGATGCAATCGAATGTCTTAGAATTTTGACATAACGGAAAGATCCAAGTCCCGTAAATTGGTAATACACGTCAATCGAGTTGCATGATGAAGGCTCGGAATTGACCTCGCATTAGGTTTCGGTCATAAAGCGGATACTCATCCAAAACTGTTCGAAAGCCCGCGGAGCGCTGAGCCATGGGAGACCGTTGGGACGATTCACTGGATTGGACTGCGCCTTTCGAATCAGGATCTTCGATAGGCTGTGTTTCTCATCAGGTCATCAATGGGCGCGCCTTTTCATGCCACTTTATTCTGGTATTTCTTGCTATCGTGGCGGCGTTTTCAGTTCAAACCTATGCGCAATCAGCTACTACGGGAGGTTTGCAGGGGGTCGTGTTGGATCCCTCTGGGGCGTATGTCGCTGGAGCAACCGTCACACTCGTCAACCAGCAGACGGGACGTTCCGATTCCGTGACAGCTGACAGTGAAGGAAGATTCGGCCTTTTTCTACTGCCTCCCGGAAACTATACGTTGCAAGCGAGTAAGGCAGATCTTCAACTTGCTCCCCGCGACCCGATCACTATTTCGGTCACGGAAACCATCAGCGTGGAGCTACGCCTGCAAATCAAAACCTTAGTCGGAACGGTCGGCGTTTCAAGCGAGCCCTTTGCTTTGCAGACCGACAACTCCACCGTAGGACACGTTGTGAATCAGTCCGCGATTGTGGGCCTGCCGCTAGTCACCAGAAATTTCACCCAATTGGCTAGCCTCTCTCCAGGTATCGCCACTGGCGTCTATAACGCAGGCGAACTCGGCAGCGGCGGGACGGCGCTGTCACAGATCAGCAAGTCGAACGATGGGATCTTCACACACGGAGCGCGATCGTATCAAAATAACTTCGAGTTGGATGGTCTTAGCGTCAGCGATGTGCAAGGCAGCGGAGCCTATAGCGGTGGCATACCTCTTCCCAATCCTGATTCAATTCAGGAATTCAAGATTCAAACAGCACTGTTTGATGCAGGGTTCGGACGATACGGAGGCTCGAATATCAGCGTGATCACGAGGAGCGGAGGTAATAAGGTCCACGGAACTCTTTTTGATTTTTTTCGCAACAATGTCCTGAATGCCAACGACTTTTTTCTGATTCGTGCCGGCCAGCCGCGCCCCGTCCTCAATCAGAGTCAGTTCGGGTTCACGCTAGGCGGCCCGCTTCTGAAAGACAAGCTATTCGTTTTCGGTTCGTATCAGGGCACGCGTCAGCTAAATGGTTTGGCGGCGGGACAGGCGAGGATTGCCTGCACGGCCACCATCGAGATGCCACCCCTGACAAACGATAGATCTGCGGCCGCGCTCGGAAAATTGTTCGGGGGAATGAAGGGCGCACTCGGAGGAGTAGCCGTACGTCCGGATGGATCGAACATAAACCCAGTAGCTCTCGCCTTGTTGAACTTCAGACTCCCGGATGGGGGGTTCCTTGTTCCCACTCCCCAGACTGTCAACCTTGGCCTGCCTTTTGCCGAACAGGGTTTTTATGCTGTCAGTCAACCCTGTCATTTTTCCGAGGACCAGTACTCCACCAACCTTGACTACAGCGCGTCGCAAAAAAGCAGCTTGCGGGCCCGATTCTTTCTTGCAAATGACAATGAAACAGTCAGCTTCCCAGGTAATGGACTGAATCCAAGCGGTAACATTTCCGGATTTTCCACACCAAGCAGCTCGGGTTTCGTTGTTTTCTCCCTCGTGCATACATACGTCATCAACGACAGATGGCTGAACCAGGCCCAAGTCGGTTTTGTTCGTACAACGAGCACGACGGGACATAACGCACCGTTCAAATGGTCGGATGTTGGAGTCGCTGAAGGAGAGATGAACAGTGAGAATGAGTTGCCCAGCCTCAGCATATTGGGTTCCGTCAGCATGGCGTCAGCTTTTCCACGAGGCTTCACGCAGAATAGTTTCATCGCATCTGATGTCATGAGCATAGAACGAGGGGCTCATGCCTTTCAGTTGGGGGGATCGGTGACGAGACTACAGGACAACGCCAGCAATGTAGGACTTGGATCTGTCCTCGAGTTCCTGAGTTGGCCCGACTTCCTTTTAGGCCTGAGTGCCACTGACAACGGCACTGAGAGATTCAGCAATGTCTACGCTTCACTCGACGACTTCGGATTGCTCGATCGGGAGTACAGGGTTTGGGAGGGTTCGGCATTTGCCCAGGACAACTACAGGATTGTTCCGTCACTCACGTTGAACCTGGGACTGCGCTACGAGCGGCTGGGCCAATTCGCAGATGAGTTGGGCCGGAATTCGACCTTCGATATCACCCGCGCAGATCCCAATCCCCCACCAGGTGGCAGCCTCGCCGGATACACAGTCGCGTCGAACTTCGATGGTGTAGCTCCTGCCGGGGTGACGCGCACTGACAATCCGTTTGGCAACGACGGCCTCGGGCAGAACACGCTCGCACCTCGTGTTGGCTTTGCGTGGCAGGTTTCACCCGGCGAGAGCCGGCTGGTGCTTAGAGGTGGATATGGCCTGTACTACTCTCGCCCGACGGGACAGGACTTCCTGCTAAGCGCCGTCGGTCCGCCGTTTTCCTTGCAGCGATTGAGCATTGGACCCACCAACGCGAACGCTTCTTTTGCGACACCTTTTGCGCAGCCGTTTCCGACCCCTAACAGTTTCCCGTTGTTTGTGCCCTACAAGCCAGGTGGCGCCTTGAGTATCTCCACCGCTGCACCGGGAATCCGGCCGGCGCTGATTCAGCAGTTCTCGCTCAACTCGCAAACAGAACTCCATGAAGGATGGCAGCTGGAGATTGGTTATGTGGGCGCACGAGGCACCCATCAGCAGCGCTTGCGCTCAACAAACCAAGCTCTTTCGGCATCGCCGGACAATCCAATTCGGGGTGCGACCTCAAATACCGTCGCCAATATTTCGTCTCGGGTGCCGCTGCTCGGGATTCCCGCCGACTCGCTGCATTATCTCGAGTCGGAGGGCAACACCTGGTACAACGGCCTTGAAGCCAGCCTGACCAGGCGCCTGTCGAACGGTTTGCAGCTTCTTGCCTCTTATACATTCTCGAAGACGCTGGATACCGATGGTGCCGATGTCAATGGGACCTCTGCAGGAAGCGTGCTGACGCTGGGGGATCAGAACTCGGCGGATCAGAGATGGGGACGTGCCAGCTTCGATCGTGCGCAGAGATTCGTCCTTAGCGCGACATGGATGCTTCCCAGTCCAACGCGCGGGGTAGAAAATGCCTTCCTAGGCGGCTGGAGTTTGGGTGGGATCGCAACAGCTCAGTCCGGCACTGCGCTGACTATCGCCGACACCAATTCCAACAACGTCTTTGGAATCAGTGAAGACCGGGCACAACTCACCGGGCTCTGCGCTCCAGGCCGATATCTGAGCGGTGGATCCGTCGAATCGAGACTGAACAACTATTTCAACAAGTCCTGCTTTACGAATCCGCCGATTATTGGCGCCGACGGCGTCGGGACGGCTTTTGGGGACAGTGCCACGGGTATCGTCAATGGGCCAGGCCAAGCTAACCTGGACCTGGCACTTTCAAAGCGTGTGCCGTTTGCGTGGCCGCATGATGGAAGCAGCCTCGAGATTCGCTCCGAGTTCTATAACGCCCTGAACCATCCACAGTTCGCGAATCCGGATTCCAACTTCACATCTCCGACGTTCGGAGTCATCAGCAGCACATCCGTGAGTGCGCGCGTTGGACAGGTGGCGCTAAAGTTTGTTTTCTGAGGGTATTCACAGAGCCCCTATTCTTACTCCCAAAAACTAGTAATTTTGGGAGTAGAGTGATATTGGCCCTCCTCCGATAATAGAAAGAGCGTTCGTCTACCAGTTCCTCGGCAGCGGCGTGCAATCGAGAATTCTTATGCCCGCGACTAAGCTGCTGTTGGTCGATGACAATAGTGCTATCCTCAATAGCTTAGCCGAAATGCTGGCGTCAGAGTTTCTCATTGTGGGACGTTTGAGCAGCGGAGCCGAAGTGTCGCAACAGGCGAAGGATCTGGTCCCGGACGTCATTGTTCTGGATGTATCGCTGGAAGACATGAACGGTTTTGAAGTGGCGAGCGAGCTGAGAGCCGGCGGATGCCCGGCAAAGGTCATATTTCTCTCCTGTCACGAAATGCCAGGTTTTGTGCGACGTGCCTTCGAACTCGGTGCAAGAGGATACGTATACAAATCACAAATGGAAGACCTCACCAAAGCGATCCACATAGCGGTGGCAGGTGGAGTCTACAACCCCCTTAACTGAGTGCTTCCGATAGTGAGATCGCCAGCGACGGCGCGGAGCGCCCTCTCGGCGGCGGAGTTGTCGATCTCGATGCGGCCGTCGTCAACATAACTGGTAAGGGCACGCCAGCGCCAGAGCGCATAGCGAATGGCCTCCGCCGTCTACGACTTCGGCGATAGTATTCGCAGTGTCTTCTCCATACATGCACGGAGTTCAGCCAGCAGCGGAGCCGCCGCGGCGGCCAGCACGATCTGAAATGCGCAGCCCGCGATGCCACCCGGAGTGCCGCGGTGACGGCTCATCCTCACCAGGTGTTTCTTCTCGTATTCCGTCTGTTGACTTGGTGTTTAATCCTTTGCATCCTCAGCAATGTCCTGGCCATTTTGCAGGGAGTGCTCCGCCGCGAGAAGAGAACCCAGCAGTCTCGACCATCGCTTCGATGATGGGATAAAAGTGCTGGCCAAATACCAGCAAAACTGCTAGCGGAGCAAATAGCTTTTGCATTAGCCTGCGGCATTTGCCACTGGTCATTCTTTCATCCGTATCAGGTAGTTTTGATAGTTAACATCCCGTCGAGCACAAGCATACAGTTCTTCTGGCGCAAGGGACTCTAACGCGTCAATGGGAGAGGCGTATGCAAACCAGTCGAGGTATTTCTAAGATCGCCCTCAAGAGCATCTTTCTCGTAGGCGTGCTGATGATCGGGACCCGTCTTGGATTGGCGAGAGATAAGTATGAAACGATCGATGCCCAGGCCTTCGGAACGGGCACGCAAATGGGCCAGAATATCGGCGTAACCCTCAACATCTACGAATTCTCAACCCCGGCCGACAGAACGATGCTCGTACAAGCCTACGAGAAGGGACAGAACCAGGGACTGACGACTGCGCTCTCGAAGATGAAAGCGGTAGGCCACGTCGAGATCACCGGCACCCTAGGCTACGATTGCTCCTATATCGCGATGACTCCGTTGCCGACCGGCCGGAGGATCGTCTTCGTCACCAATCGGCAAATCCGGTTTGGCGAGGCCTTTACCGACAGCCCAACGATGTCTTTCAGTCTGACCGCCGGCGTGCTCGAACTCAACGATCAGGACAAGAGCAAGAGCACGGGCACGCTCTACCCAGCGGCTCAACTGGTGCTCGATAAAGAGGGCAAGCTGCAGTTGGATCTTAACCAGAATCCCTGGAGGTTGTCAGATCTGATCGACTGGAAGGGAACAGCTGGCGTCAATTAATCCGGCGGCGCCTGGACTCTGTTTGCTGCTCAAACCAACTTCACTACCCGGCATGAACGGGCCCCAGTTGTGGGTGGCGCGAACGACACATCGTGAGGTGCGTTATGACTATTGATCGAAGCTTAGCCATCAGGTGTACTTTGGTGGCGTTACCCCTTGTTCTACTGGCCAACTGTATCACCGCGCAAAAGTCAGCAAATATGCTCGCTCGGAGCCAAATCCGGCGCAACTTTGCAACGCCAGCAACACATGTGGATCAGCTTCCACCCCCTGTGTAGTTGACGTGAAACGGACTGCCAATGGGGCGTCGTCCACTCCAAGCATCCGGAACGCGAAGAGCAACGCGCTTTTCTGAGTGACCGCTGGCACGTCGGTGACATGGAAGAGTACGAGCAAGAATATTGGCTTTCTCGTCGACGTGGGCACTACATCGCCGTTTGAACCATCAGGAGCCATTATCGGCGGCGCCGACCGACCTGTCTCTGTCGTGGCAAAAACAGCCGGATGCTACAAGTTTTCCGCGGGAGCGTGCATGTCAGGGGCGATCTACGGGATGTGCAAAGAAACAAGTGCAGAATTTGTTGTCATCAGTGGCAGATGAATGTCGCCCACGGACCTGTGTTAGAGATTCTCGCCGCAGACAAAGTGGGCGTGAGCATAGCGAAGTACGCGGAAAAACGCGCGGGTGCTTCCTGATCGCGCTCGGCTCGTCTTCTCGTGTGTTCCCGCGAGTGCACAGACCGATCAGTTTCTGCCCGAAGTGGATGCGTATTACAAACTGAAGTCCGATGTACGGATCAGCCTGCATGCGAAGCAAACACGAGAGGGCGGTGATCCGTACGAAGGCGAGATCGGACCTAGCCTGGATTTCTATTTGAGGCCGTTGACAAGGCTCACAAAGGTTACGAAGTTTGAGCTCGACGACGCGAAGTCCCGGCCCCTGGTGCTCTCGGTGGGATACCGCTATCTCCCGCAGGCTGACGGTGGGCCGGCCACAAACCGGATGGAGCCGGTTGCAACCGTTCGCTTTCCCCTGGTGGCAAGATTTCTACTAACAGACAGGAACCGCGCCGACCTCGACTGGAAGAGCGGCGGATTCACCTGGCGTTATCGCAACCGGCTCCAGATGGAGAAACGAATTGCGATTCACTCTTATCACCCGGCACCGTATGCCAGTGTAGAGTTTTTCTACGAAAGCCAATACGGAAAATGGAGCGACACCGCAGTCTATGCAGGCTGTCTCTTTCCCGTCGGCAAGCATGTGGAGTTCGACCCGTACTATGAGCATCAAAACAACACAGGCAAGAGCCCCAATCAGCAATTGAATCAGTTGGGGTTCATCCTTAGCCTTTATTTCTGATGAATTCCGCCGCCGATACCTGCAAAAACTGCCACGGATTCGAATCTTACCTATTCGTCAGGCCTGGAAGATACAAATTGCCCTCCCATGGAGACGGTGCGAAGAGCATTCAGTAGATCCCTGCCAATCTGGGACTTAAAAGATATAGCCAGACGCACCAAGACGTTGAGCCGCGCTATCAAAACTGGAGCTCTCATATGCTCCTAGTAATTTTTCTCCTGCCGGCTATGAGTTCTGGCAGTTCCCCAGCGATCTGGACGACGCATAGGCTCGCGTCAGGAATTTTGGTTCTTCGCCTCAGACCATCCGTTCATCCGGGCTCAATGGGCAGTATGCCGCTCACCTCTCGGTGAATGGACAGTAGCTGCTCTTTCAGATTCACTTCAACTCGGGGTGATGACCAGATCCTTAAGAGGAAAAGATGGTCGACTTGATGCGCTTCCTAATAGTGATGGCTTCCGTGATCTCGTTATTCGTCCTGAATCCGCTGAAAGCACAAAGAATGTCGCGCCACGAATTGAAGGGTGAGGTGAAAAACATGCGGAAGGCAGAGAACATGCAGCAGCGAGAGAATCTATGAATCGTACAGCGGGTCTTCGGAAAGTAGCCTTGGGAGCTCTTGCCGCTTCGAGCTTGTTCGCGGGCGGCAGTGCGGCTTTCCCGCAGCAGCAAACCACCGGCACGCCGGTATACACGTATAACCTGCTCGACCTCAAGCGGACCCGCCTGGCGGGAACGGAGGCGTTGACCCCCGGCAAACATTTGATCGAATACGACTTTAAATACAACGGGCTCAGCGAGAGGACGCTGGCCTACAACAATACAAGCGGTGTCGGCAAGGGTGGCACCGGAACCCTAAAGGTGGACGGCAAGGTAGTGTCGACCGAGACGCTGGAGGCGACCCTTCCGCTGGTCAAGCAGCTCGATGACACCTTCAACATCGGCAGCGCCGGCGCCTCACCGGTGGATGATAAGGACTACAAGGTGCCGTTCAAGTTCACTGGCACCATCAACAAGGTGACCATCGCGGTCGATCCGCCGGTACTGACTCCGGCCGATATTCAGAAGCTGCAGAGTGCCACCCACTCCGCGTCGGACTAGCAGTAAGCGGTACGCTGACAGTCAACCGTCAGCGGACCAGTGCCTGGTCTAGGCGGCTGGGGAAAAACGAGCCGCGAAGTCCAACAACCGCGCTGTCAGCTTCAAAAGCTGGCAGCGCTAATTATGCAGTCAACCGGAAGTCATCGGATCAGGAAAGGAAAAGTTAATGAAGGCGAGATATCTGACACTGCTGCCGTTGCTTGCAGCCGCTGGGTTGCTAATGCCGTTAAGCCGCGCACAAGGTGTTCCTGTTTTCGAAATTAAGCCGGTAAACAGCAACGTAAAGTTTTTTGTGAAGTCCTCGGTGGCTATCACCGGCAAATTTAACCAGTGGGACGCCACGCTGACGTTCACATCTCCGGATGTCACGACGGGCGTTCTGGACCTCAAGGTTCAGGCGGCCAGTGTGG
>Ga0210386_10000718_pt1 | contig 30476 bp, 27 predicted proteins | sample IncBWH32OmetaG_FD_160091 | JGI IMG/M metagenome (GOLD analysis project Ga0210386, IMG submission 160091) | Forest soil microbial communities from Barre Woods Harvard Forest LTER site, Petersham, Massachusetts, United States - Inc-BW-H-32-O ...
TGCCCCTACGCTGCCACCCTCAACCGCAGCCGAGCGCGCGCAGCAGCAGCACAACCTCAAAGCCGCGCGGGACGAATATAGACGCGGCAGCCAGGCCTGTCATCGATCCGCATCTCCGACACTCCCTCGCTCACCGGTTTCACGTCGCCGGGATTGCCGAGCGAGAGGCGCCGGATGCGCGCCATGACCCGGGCACGCGCATCGCGATCCCTCCGGCGGTTGAGCGAGGCGACAAAAGCCAGCGTCTGCCGGACTTCGATCCTACAGAACTGTCGCGCAGAAGGGACAATGAGGCCTGGCGGTGCAACCACCGCGTCGCTCGTTTCGTGCGTTTTGGCCGGATGGATCCGGCAGCGCTGCGTCAGGTGCCGCGGTGTTGGGCCGATGATCGGCTTGCCTGCCGGTGTGCGGTGTATCTGGCCTGCCGGCGGACCGACATGCACAAGGGGATGGACAGGCTAACGATGCTGGCGCATGAACGATTCATATTGGTTAAGGAATGTATGTCGATCACCGATGCCGGGCAGCGGCGTATCCACGCCGTCGCCGCCGTGTACCGGGCGGGCGAAACCAAATGTATGATGGGCGCGTTTGTCGAGAGACGGCGGGGGAACCCAGGGGGAAAGCCATGAACTGTGTTTGTGGGCGCCGGCATTTGATGCTGGGCGGACTGGCGGCCGGCCTGTTCGGCGCGACGGCCGTGACGGCGGCGGGCAAGCCCCGCCGGATCGACGTGCACCACCACGTCGTGCCGCCCATGTGGGTCGAGGCGGTCAAGAAGGCCAAACTAGACAATCCGCCGATGACCGGATGGACTCCGGAACATTCTCTGGAGGATATGGACAAGGCCGGCACAACCACCGCCATGCTGTCCCCCATGCCTCCGCATGTTGGCTTTCTGCCGGCATTGGAAGCCGCGAGCATCGCGCGCGCGTCGAACGAGTGGACCCGCAAACTCGCCAACGACCATCCGGACCGGTTCGGCGTCTTCGCCATGTTGCCGATGCCCAACATTGAGGACAGTCTGAAGGAAATCGCCTACGCGTTCGATACTCTGAAGGTGGATGGCGTCGGCCTGATGACGAACTATAACAACAAATGGCTGGGCCACGACGCGTTCGCCCCGGTGTTCGAGGAACTGAACCGGCGCAAGGCCGTGGTCTATACCCATCCGATCAGCCCGGCCTGCTGCGTCAATGTGCTGCCGGGCGTTCCCGACTTCATCGTCGAATGGGGTGCCGATACGACCCGCACCATCGTCAGCCTGATCTTCACCGGCGCATCGATGAGATACCCGGACATCAACTTCATTTTCTCGCACGGCGGCGGCGTACTGACGGCGGAGGCGGAGCGGCTGCGCATGCAGATCCTCCTGGCCCCACCGTACAAGGGGAAATTCACCCGCGAGATGGTCGATCACGAGCTGAAGCGATTCTATTACGATACCGCGCAGGTTTCTAATGAGGTGACAATCCAGGCCCTGGTGCAACTCGTCGGCCTGTCGCAGATCGTGTTCGGCACCGATTACCCGTATCGCACCGGCGCCGAGCATGTGGCCGGCCTCGCCCAGCGCTTCTCGGCGGACGACCTTGCCGTGATCGACAGTGGCAACGTGTTGCGGATCCTGCCGAAATGGGGCTGATGAGACGACTTGCGCGGTCAACTGCCGGGGCGCCCTGCGTGGCTCTTGGCTTTCTCCGCAATGGAACAATGGCGTGACCGGACGACTTTTATCCCTTCGCGTGGGGCACATCCCGCCCCGCTACCGGCTCAAAACTGAAGCGCCCAGCTGATCCATGGAGCCCCGGTTGCTGGCGCCCCGGTTGCTAGTCAAGCCAGCGAAATCGTTCCAGGTTGAAGCGGTTCTTGTCGTCAAACTCGACACCCTCCTCTTCCAGCAGACGCCGCTGCAAGGCGTCGCCGCCATTGCGGGAGGGGCTGTAGGACACCTCGCCCTTGGCGTTGACGACGCGATGCCAGGGGATCTTGGTTGCCGGATCGAGCTGCTGGAGCACGGTGCCGACAAGACGGGCGCGCCGCGGTAGGCCGGCCATTGCGGCAACCTGACCGTAGGTCGCAACCCAGCCTTTGGGGATGCGGCGGATCACGGCGCAGATCGCCGCGACGGCGGCGTCGGGGTGGGGTGGGGCTATCCCGTGCAGTTTGCGCTTCGGTGGCATCGGCAGCTTTCGCGGCGTTGCGTGGTTGTCTGCCGTTGGTTATCCACCGGTGCAACAGACTGACTGGGTCACCAAGGTTAGATCCAGGGCCATTCCCCGGACAACGGATCGCGCGCGATGCCGCTGCGGCGATGGGCGGCCTACCGCTGCCCGTTCGCCTGCAGTCGGGCCACGCCCAACAGCATCACTGTCACCACGGCCACGATCACCGTCGCCAGTGCATAGATCTCCGGCGTCACCCCCAATCGTGTCATCGAGAACACCACCATCGGCAAGGTTGACGCCCCTGGCCCCGAGGTGAAACTCGCCACCACCACGTCATCCAGCGATAGGGTGAACGCGAGCAACCAACCCGCGGCCAGCGCGGGTGCCGTCAGCGGCAGCGTCACGCGGGCGAACGCCGCCCAAGGTGCGGCGTACAGATCCATCGCCGCCTCCTCCAGCGTCGTGCCGGCGTCGGTCAGCCGCGCCCGCACCACCACAGCGACATACGCGACGGAGACAGACGCATGCGCCAATGTCACCGTCGTCGCGCCGCGTCCGGCGGGCCATCCCACCGCCTGCTCCAACGCCACGAACAGCAGCAGCAGCGACAGACCGGTGATCACCTCCGGCAGCACCAGCGGCGCGGCGACCGCCGCGGCGAAGGCGGGCCGGCTACGGAACGATCCGAACCGTGCCAGCGCATAGCCCGCGAGCGTGCCGACGATCAGCGCCAGCGTGGCCGAGGTCGCCGCAATGCGCAGCGACAGCCACGTGGCATCGATCAGTTGTTGATCCCGCGCCAGAACCCCGTACCAACGGAACGAGAATCCCGACCATGCGGTGACCAGCCGTGTCGCATTGAAGCTGAACGCCACCAGGAAGCCGATTGGCGCATACAGGAACGCATACACAACAATCAGCCACACGATCAGCGCGCGCGACCGGGTCATGACGTCGCCTGCCGCGTCAGGCGCCATAGGCCCGCGGGCAGGATAAGCAGCACCATCAGCAGTACCACCGCCAGCGCCGACGCCGTGGGCCAATCACGGTTGCTGAAGAACTCCTCCCACAGCACGCGCCCCACCAGTTGCGCCTGTGGCCCGCCCAGCAGCTCCGGAATGACGTATTCACCTACGGCCGGAATGAACACCAGCAGCACCCCGGCCCACACGCCGGGCAGCGACAGCGGCAGCGTCACGCGCAGGAACACCCGCCAGGGTGGCGCGCCCAGGTCGGCCGCCGCTTCCAGCAGAACCGGATCCATCTGGGTCAGCCGTGCGTACAGTGGCAGCACCATGAACGGCAGATACGTGTAGACCATGCCCAGATACATCGCGAAGTCGGTGTAGATCAGCCGGTGCGCACCCAGCCCCAGCGCCGCCAGCCCGGCATTCACCCAGCCATCATCCTGCAACAGCCCGATCCAGGCGTTGATCCGCATCAGGAACCCGGTCCAGAACGGCAGCATCACCGCCAGCAGCAAAGCGTTCCGCCACCGGACCGAGGCCTGAGCGATCGCCAGCGCCATCGGATAGCCCATCAGCAGGCAGACCAGCGTCGAGATCCCTGCCACTTTCAGGCTCAGCAGCAGCGCGCGCGCATAGAACGGATCGCCCAGTACCAGTGCGTAGCTGTCCCAGCTCGGCACCAGATGCGGCACCCAGCCGGTCCAACGCAGCAGCGCGGTGTAGGGCGGAATGCCATCCGCTGACACCGCCAGCGAGATCTTCACCACGATCGCCGCCGGCGCCAGCAGCAGCAGCCCGAGCCACGCCCAGGGCAGTGCCAGTACCAGCGCGCGGGACGAGGGGGTCTTGATCGGTCAGCCTCGCAGGAAGGCGTTCATGTCGGGGGTAGCGAGCGATGTGTCCATGTAGCCGAAGGTGCCATGTTGGCGCACTTCCTTCGCCGCATTCATCAGCCCGGTCATCGCCGCGCGATACAGCGACGTGGCCAGGCTGATCCGTTTCACGCCTGCATCGGCCAGCGCGGCGACGGTGAACGATTTGCCCTTGATGCCGACCATGAAGTTGAACGGCTTGCTCATCGCGGCGCATACCGCGCGCACCGACGCCAGGTCGGGCAGGCCCGGTGCCATGAGCGCATCGACGCCGGCCGTCTCGTAGGCCTTCAGCCGCTTGATCGTGTCGTCCAGGTCGAGCCGTCCGCGCAGGAGGTTCTCGCACCGACCGGTCAGCGTGAACGGGAAGGGCAGGGCGCGCGCCGCCTTCACCGCGGCTTCGATCCGCTCGGTCGCGTAAGGCAGGTCGAAGATCGGCTCATCGGGATTGCCGCTGGCGTCCTCGATCGAGCAGCCGACCAGGCCCACCGCCGCGGCCATCCGGACCGTCTCCGCCACCACGTCGGGCGAATCGCCAAAACCCTTTTCCAGATCGGCCGATACCGGCAGGTCGGTGGCGTCGCAGATGATACGCGCCTGGGTCATCGCCTCGTCGCGTGTCACCTTGCCGTCGCGCCTGCCAAGGATCCCGGCTGAGGCGCCGCTCGACGTGGCCAGGGCGGCGAAGCCCGCCGACGCCATCATCCGCGCCGAACCGCCGTCCCACACATTGGCGATGACGAAGGCGCCAGGCGCCTGGTGCAGGGCTCGGAACTGCCTTGCTTTGTCGGCTTGCGTGACGGCCATGTGATCCTCCTGCGTGAGTTGCTTTGTTGCCATGCAATATAGGTACGAACCGCTGCCCCAATTGGGCCGATATCCCGACCGCCACCTAGACCAGTTATCCCGGCAACAGGATGCACGCCTCGGGCTGCCAGCTCAGGGTCACCCTGGCGCCGATCGGCGTGGCCGCCGCCGACAACCCGTCGCGCAGTGCCTCGCTCACGCGCACCAGCGTGCCGTCGTCCAGCCGCACCGTATGGATCAGCGCCTCGCCCGCATAGGCGCGCTCCACCAACACGCCCGGCACCTGGTTGCGGTCGCTGCCGTTCAGCCGCAGCCGTTCCGGCCGCAACGCTAGCAGCTTCGTACCCGCGGGGACCGGCACCGCCGCGCGGACCGACGCGCCGAGGCTCGGTAGATCGAACGTGGCGCTGCCGGCACTGACGTTCACTGGCAGAATATTCGCCGCGCCGAGGAATTCGGCGACGAACCGATCCAGCGGACGCTCGTACACCTCGACGGGTGTGCCCACCTGCGCCAGCCGTCCTTCATGCATCACGCCGATGCGGGTGGCCAACGTCAGCGCTTCCTCCTGGTCATGTGTCACCACAATGAACGTCGTGCCGAGCTGACGCTGCAAGCGCGTGAGTTCCTGGCGCGTCTCCTCACGCAGGTTGCGGTCCAATGCGGACAGCGGCTCATCCAGCAGCAGCAGGCGCGGGTTGGGTGCCAGGCTGCGCGCCAGTGCCACGCGTTGCTGCTGGCCACCTGACAACTGATGTGGCTTGCGCGCGGCGTAGCCCCGCAGGCTGACCAGCGCCAGCATCTCCGCCACGCGCGTCGCGACGGCCGCGCGGGGCATGCCCTGCTGGCGCAGGCCGAAGCCAACATTCGCCGCGACAGTCAGATGAGGGAACAGCGCGTACGACTGGAACATCGTGTTGACCGGCCGCTTGTGTGGCGGCAGCGCCGCGAGGTCCGCGCCATCCAGTGCGATGCGCCCCGCCTCCGGCCGCACGAAGCCGGCGACCGCGCGCAGCAGCGTGGTCTTGCCCGAGCCGGATGCACCCAGCAGCACAAACATCTCGCCGGCGTCGATGTCGAGGTCGAGCGCATCCAGTGCCGTCGTGGCCCCGAACCGCACGGTCAGGCCGCGCACCGACAGCAGCGGCGGCGGCACGGACAATGCGTCTATTGCCCGGCCTTGAAGCGCGCCCACATCCGCGTGCGCGCTCGTTCGGCTGCCTGCGGCACTGCGGTCGTGGTGAAGAACGCCGACGCCCCCGACGCCAAAGGATACACTGCCGGATTGTCCAGGATCTCCTTGCGGATCATCGCTTTGCTCGCCGGCACGGCGTTCGGATAGTTGACCGCATTGGTGATGCCCGCCATCACGTCCGGCTGCAGCACGAAGTTGATGAAGCGGAGCGCGGCCGCGGGATGCGGCGCGTCCGCCGGGATCGTCAGCATGTCAAAGCCCAGCTCCGAGCCTTCTTTCGGCACGACATAGGTCACCACCACGCCACGCTTCGCCTCCTTCGCGCGCGCCGCAGCCTGCGCCACATCCCCGGAATAATCCATCACCAGACAGGTCTCGCCCGCTGCCATCGCCTCCAGCGCGCCGCTCGAGGCGAAGGTGCGGACATAGGGCCGGATTGCCATCAATGTCTTTTCCACCGCGGCGAGATCGTCGGGGTTGGTGCTGTTCGGGTCCTTGCCAAGATACTTCAGCACCGACGGAATAGCGTCGATCGCCGAGTCCATCATCGTGATGCCGCAAGGTGCGATCTTCTTCGCCCATTCCGGCTTCAGCAGGATGTCCCAACTGTCCATCGGCGCATCCGGCGCCAGCGCCTTGATCTTCGCCGGGATCATGCCCAGCCCGGTCGATCCCCACAGATAGATCGCGCCATGCTGGTTCCCGGGGTCCGACGTCGTCACCAGGCGCATCATCGTCGGATCAAGGTTCTTCCAGTTGGGGATCGTCGCCGGGTCCAACACCTTCAGCGCCCCCACCGTCACCAGGCGTGACAAGGTCGGCCCGCTGGTCGGCATCACCACGTCGTAGCCGGAATGACCGGCCAACAGCTTGGCCTCCAGCGTTTCCAGGCTGTCATAGGTGTCGTAACGGACCTTGATCCCGGTCGCCTTGGTGAAGCGCTCCAGCGCCGCGGGATCGATGTAGTCGGTCCAGTTGTAGACGTTCAGCACGGGCTCCTCGGCCCGTGCCGGCAGCGCAAGCGCCAGCAACGCCAGCAAGGCAAGCAGAAACCGCACGATCAGCCCCCCAGTTATTCAGGCTCCAATTATTCAGGCTCCCCGATGGGTCAGGCCCCAATGGATCACGCGCTGGGTGGCACGAAGGCTGCCTGGGTCCCGCCATCGACCGGAATGGTTGTGCCTGTGACATAGCGCGCGGCATCGCTCAATAGGAAACCGATAACGTCCACCACGTCGTCGGCCGTGGCGATCCGTCCGACTGGCGAGACGCCGGAGGGGCGATAGCGTCCCGCCTTCGCCGGATCGCTGACCGCGTGGATCATCGGCGTATCCACGGTTCCGGGGGCGAGTGCGTTGACCAGGATACTGTGCTCCGCCCACTCCACGCCGATCACCCGGGTGAGCTGAGATACCGCGGCCTTCGAGGCGGCATAGGCGCCGGAGGAGATCTTCGGCCGCAAGGCGGCGACCGAGGACAGCAACACCACGCGTGCCGGTGCATCCGGCCGCGCCGCCGCCCGCAGCAGCGGGAAGGCCGCCTTGGCGCAGAGGAAGGTGCCGCGTGTGTTGACGGCGAAGACGCGGTCGAATTCCTCCACTGCCATGTCCGCCAGCGGACCGACGCGCAGGATGCCGGCACAGCAGATCAGGGCGTCGAGCTTCGGCGCGCGTCCGCCAATCCGGTCGAAGGCGGTGGCGACACTGGCGGCATCGGCGACGTCGCAGACCAGGGGTGTGACGTTGGGCGCGACAGCCACGCGTGCCACGTCGAGCGCGAAGACATCCCAGCCTTGGCCGGCGAGGCGGCGCGTAGCCGCGTTGCCGATTCCGGACGCCGCGCCGGTGATGGCGACAGTCTTGTTCATGTCCCGTCTGGCTCCCTACGCCGCGCCCGCCATCGCCGCAGCCTCGGACGTATGTCCCTGCTGATGGAAATAGTTCGCCCGGAAGAACGCCAGAATCAGATCCCGATACACCGCGGGTTCATACTGCGCGGGATGGTCCGCATCCACGCAGCTCGGCAACTGCGCGATCATCGCGTCCGGATCCGGACTGTGGAAATACGCGATCGAATATCGATCCGTTCCCGACTCGTTGATCACACCATGTGGCGTTGCCAGGAAGCGGTCGTTGGAAAACCGCCGCATCATGTTGCCCAGGTTCACCAGGAACGTCCCCGGGATCACCGGCGGGGCAAACCACTCATCGCTCGGCAATCGAATCGCCAGACCCGGAACATCGGTACGCGCCAGCAGCGTCATGAAACTGTTGTCGGTGTGCGGTGCGGTGCCGAACGTGTTCTCGCTGACGTCTTCCTGTGGCGGATAATGCAGGAACCGGCAGTTCGCATGCGCCTCGCCAGCAAAATACGGCGCGAACGCGCCCGCCGGCATGCCAAGCGCGACCGCGAACGGTGGCAACATCCGTTGGCCCAGGTCGTACAGCGCGTGGAAATAGGCCATCATGTCGGCGCGCAGGCCAGGAGTGCCATCCGGCCACCTATTCCGGCCCCGCAGTGGCGTGCCCGCCAGCACCTCAGGATGATCCGCCCCACGATCGTGGCTGATGAAAAAACTCTCGTTCTGGTTCGGCTTGGTCGCCTTGTGCACGGTGGACGCCCCCTGCACCGAAGCGTTCATCGGCAGGTAGCCGATGTTGTTCTCGTTCAAGCGCAGCGCCAGCTTCCGCGCCAGCGGCAAGGCATGGAAGCGGCGCGAGGCGGCAAATCCCCGATCGATTGTCGTCTGCGACACGCCATGATTCAGCGCGTAGAAGAACCCGACCGTGGTGCAGGCCTGCGCGACCGCCTCCGCCACCCTCTCCAGCGCACCAGGTTCACCGGCGAAACACGGACCGTAATCGATCACAGGCACCAAAGCGGTCGCCGCTGCCAGGTCTTTGACCGCGTATTGCCGGAACAGATGCATCCGCCGCCTCCCTCGCAAGCCGTTACACCGGGCGACGATACAGGCTCCGCGCCAGTCCGACCAGAATGCGGCCATTCGCCCTGTTGGCATGTCGGCGATCCGCGGGCAGGCTGAATTTCCGGATTGGCAAGAAGGCCGCGGCGATGCCTCCCCACGGATCGGCATTATTGGTGTTTGTACTGCTTTGTGTCAGTGCCGGCGTCGGCATCTATGTCCGGCCGCGCCTGCCCGAGCATCACCGGGCCCGTGAGTCGATCGAGCTGATGCAGCTCGTGATCGGCATGCTGGTGACGTTCGCGGCCTTGGTGCTCGGCCTGCTGACAGCGTCCGTGAAGAACAGCTACGACGCCGCGAGCCATGCACGCCATGAATACGCCCTGCAACTGACGCAACTGGACCGGTGCCTGCGCGACTACGGGCCAACCGCCGATCCCGCACGCGCGGGCCTGCGCAGCTACACCGCCGCGGTGATCGCCAGCACCTGGCCGTCGGAACCGCTGCCGGCGGGCGTGTCGTACCCGAACACGGCGGACATGCCGCGCGTCGGCGCCTCCCCTGTGTTGGCGGAGCTGATGAATCAGGTCGGTATAGAAATAAATGGCCTGGACACCTCCAACGTCAACCAGGCCCGGATCGCCGAGCTGTGTCGTGAGGAATATCGGGATGTGATCCGTGCCCGCATGGACGTCATCGAAGGCACCTCGAAGGCATTGTCCACACCGTTCTATCGGATTCTGGTGTTCTGGCTCATGGTCATCTTCGCCAGCTTCGGTCTGATCGCGCCGCGTCACAGCGTTTCGCTGATCAGCATCGGCTTGTGTGCTGCCTCACTCAGCTCCGCGATCTTTGTGATCCTTGAACTGAACCAGCCGTATTTGGGCGTGTTCACCATATCGAGCGACACCATGCGCGCCGCGTTAACCGCGATGATGGCGCCGGGCCCGTGAATCGACGTCCCGGTCGCCGACCATGATCGCACGGTGGTTCCTTTGGAAGAATTGCGCGGACGGCTTTCCTAATGATTATGTGAATTGACCATCGGCCGAACCATTTGTTAGCTCACGGCAAGGCTCGGTCGGAGCCTCCGTGTCCGCGGACAGGGCTGCGCCCACGATCATCGAAAAGCGGCGTCATCGACGACATCATCCCTTTTCTGTCTGGTAGGCGGACACGGACGCAGGAAAAGGGCCCCTGTCATGCCTGACCACGCGGCATCCCCGTTCCGTCTCAACCTGGAACAGCAGCGCAAGCGCGCCAAGGATCTGCACCGCGCCTTGCTGTGCGGTGACCCGGCGGCGCTGCACCGTTGCCGTATCGACCATCCCGATGGCCGCATCGCTCTGAGCGAGGCGCAGTTCGTGATCGCGCGTGAACTCGGGCTGCCCAGCTGGCCGAAGCTGAAGGCGCATATCACCGCCATGCAACGCGCGCGTGATGCGATGGGGACAGCACCACCGCTCGATGACACCGCGACGTTGCACATCCGCTGCGGTTCCGATCTGCAAGCGCCACTGCGAGAAGCCGGCTTCTCAGGCGATTTCCTGGAATACTCCAATCCGCTTTGCCAAGGTCCGGTCATCGATGATCCGGACTGGCTGCAACATCGCGCGGCGTTCATTGCCGACGCTTACGGCAATCTCGTCGGACGCGATCTTCCGCAGATCACGCAGGGCCTGGAACGGGCCGAGCATGATCTGCGCACTGCCGCGCAGCGCCGCGACCGAACCGTGTTATGGTTCGAGCACGACAGTTACGACCAACTGATCCTCGCGCGCTGTCTCGCGCAGTTCGCCGCCACGCCGCCACGCCGTCTTGATCTGATTTCGATCGACCACTTCCCAGGTGCGGCACGCTTCATCGGCTTGGGGCAACTTCCGCCCGAGGCGCTGCATCTGCTGTGGACCCAGCGTCAACCCGTGACGCCGAGGCAACGCCAAGCCGGTGCGTCAGTCTGGCGCATGTTGCGTGCGCCAGATCCGACACCCCTCGCCGCGGTGACGTCCAACCTCCCTGAGCTTCCGCATCTGGCCATTGCAGTGCGCCGGCATTGTCAGGAACTGCCATGGCTCGGCGATGGCCTGAGCTTGACCGAACACCTGGTGCTGCAAATCCTCGCCGACGGCCCAAAGTCCATCGGCGAGATCTTCCGCATCCTGACGCGCCAGCGTGAACCGCTTCCCTGGCTCGGCGATATCATGCTGGTGCATATTCTGCGCTGCATGGCGCGCGCGCGTCGCGCGGTGTTCGAAAGTGCTTTCGCGGGAGATGATCGCGGCTGGCCAAGTGAACGTTTGACCATCACTGACCTCGGCCGCGCCGTATTGGCGGGTCAGGTCGATTTTCTATCGCTGCGACCGCCCGAGCGCTGGGTGGGCGGCGTGCGCATCGCACCCGGGCTGCCGTGCTGGTACTGGAACGATCAGACCGCAGTGCCGGTTCTGCGACCGCCTACAACGTGACGAACATGATCGTCACCGCCACCGCCATCACCGCGGTGCACAGCCAGCCCATTGCCCACAGCGGACGCGGCAGAACGAACGATCCCATGATCTTCGGCTGCATCGCCATGACCATGATCACCACCATCAGGGGCACCGCCACCACGCCATTCAGCACCGCCGACCAAAACAGCGCCTTGATCGGATCGAGATCGACGAAATTGATCAGGATGCCGATCACCGTGGCCACCGCGATGGTGCCGTAGAACGCCTTCGCATCCAGCGGCCGCCGATCGAGCCCGGTCGGCCAGTTCAACGCCTCCCCCAGCGCGTAGGCGGCCGAGCCCGCCAGTACCGGCACCGCCAATAGCCCGATCCCGATGATGCCGGCGGCGAAGATGACGAAGGTGAATACGCCGGCGATGGGCCGCAGCGCCTCGGCAGCTTGTGCCGAGGTCTCGATATTGGCGACACCCTGGGTGTGTAGCGTCGCGGCCGCGGTGACGATGATGAAGAAGCTGATCAGGTTCGACAGACCCATGCCCAGATAGGTATCGAACCGGATCCGCCTGATCTGCGCCTGGGCCTCCTCCGGTGCGGCGATCAGCGTGTGCGCGTTAGGGTCGACGCGTTCGTCCTCGGCTTCCTGCGATGACTGCCAGAAGAAGCAATACGGCGTGATCGTGGTGCCCAGTACGGCGACGATGGTGACGATGTAATCCGTCTGCCAGGAGAAGCTGGGGACGAAGGTGTCGAATGCGACCTGGCCCCAGGGAACTTTGACCCACAACGCCGTCGCGACATAGGCGAACAGCGACAGCGTCGTCCATTTGAGGATCCGCACGTACTCCGCGTAGCGCGAGAACACCTCAAGCAGGGCGCAGCCAACGGCGAAGATCACGACATAAAGATGGGCTGAACCACCGACCAACAGCCGCAACGCATCGCCCATCGCGCCGAGGTCTGCGCCCAGATTGAGCGTATTGGCGATCAGCAGCAGCGCCACAATCGCGCGCAATAGCCATGGTGAATAATGCTGTCGGATATTGCCGGCGATGCCCTCGCCGGTGACCCGGCCGATGCGGGCACACACCTCCTGGATCGCCGCCATGAGCGGAAAGCTGAACAGCATCACCCAGGTCATCGCGTAGCCGAACTGGGCGCCGGTCTGCGAATAGGTGGCGATGCCACTGGGATCGTCGTCCGATGCGCCGGTGATCAAGCCGGGACCCAGCCGGCCGAGCAACCCGCGCTTGGGCGCCGCATGCGGCCGCAGTTGCCGCGCCAATCGCGGTGGCTGCGGCAGCAGGCTCCTGCGTCGTCGACGGGATGGCAACGGAGGGGTCATGCGCGCTCCGAGCGGAAATGGCTGCTGCGAGTCTGGATCGATTCGTCAGTCGTTCCCATAATAATCTTGGCACACCGACCGTACCCGAGCATTGGCGCACCATCCGTTGCCACGCAACAGGGACGGAACATAGCAGGATACACGCATGCGCCGTGCGCAAGTGCGATCAATGGCGGCACTGCTGGCGACTTTGTTGTTGGCCAATGTCACGGCCTGGATCTGGGCCGGCGCCGCATTCGTCGGGCATCCGGTGCTGCTGGGCACGGCCCTGCTTGCTTGGGTGTTCGGCCTGCGCCATGCGGTGGACGCCGACCACATTGCTGCCATTGATAACGTTGTGCGTCGGCAGATGCAGGACGGGCGTCAACCGCTGACGGTTGGTCTGTGGTTCTCGTTGGGGCATGCGACCGTTGTTGTACTGGCCTCGCTCGCCTTGGTCGTGGCGGCGCGCCAGGTGCAGGACCGCCTCACCTTCGCCCAGGGCCTGGGCGGTGTGGTTGGCACCGCTATCTCGGCGTTCTTCCTGTTGGCGGTTGCATTGACCAACCTGCTGATCCTGCGTGCCGCCTGGGGCAGCTTCCGCCGTGCGCGCCTGGGCCTGCCAGTCACGAGCGATGTTTCGTTTGCCGGCGGCCTGTTGGCCCGCTTGCTGGGGCCCCTTCTGCGTGGCGTCGCCGTTCCCTGGCAGATGTATCCCGTCGGTTTCCTGTTCGGCCTTGGTTTCGATACCGCGACCGAGATCGGGCTGCTCGGCGTCGCCGCCTCGCAGGCGGCGCAGGGGCTGTCGCCCTGGCAGATCATGGTCTTTCCCGCGCTGTTCACCGCCGGCATGGCCCTGGTCGACACGGCCGACAGCATGCTGATGGTCGGCGCCTATGGCTGGGCCTTCGTCGATCCGTTGCGTAAGCTCTGGTACAACCTGACCATCACCGCTGCCTCGGTCCTTGTCGCCGTGCTGATCGGCGGTATCGAGGCGCTTGGCCTGATCGTCGACCAGTTCGGGCTCGAGGGGGGCATATGGCGCGTCATCTCTCGGCTGAACGACAGCCTGACCGGGTTCGGTTTCGCCGTGATCGGCACCTTCGTGTTGTGCTGGGTTGTCTCCGCCGCGGTGTATCGTCTGAAAGGCTATGGGCGCGTGCCCGCGCGTGGCTGATCCAGACGCTGATCCCGGCACTCATCCCGACCCTGGGGCTGGCGCTTCTATGCGGCGCACCGGCCGCCGCCGAGCCCGCGTGGCATCGCCCGGTGAAGGTTGTCGCTGACAGCCACATGACCGTCACGACTGCGGCAGGCAGCGGTGCGATCCCGATCTATGTCTCGCCGCAGTGGTCCCATCCTCTGCCGGAAATCCGGCGCGTCATTATCGTGATGCACGGCGTTGGCCGCGATGCGATCGGCTATCTGCGTGGTGCCGAGATTGCCCGTGCCGAGGCCGGCCCGTATGGGCGGGCGACGTTGCTGATTGTGCCGCAGTTCCTCGCCGATATCGATATCGAAACATACCACTTGCCGCCAGTGATGCTGCGTTGGTCGGCGGACGCCTGGTCCGGCGGTGAGCCCGCCCATGGTCCAGCGCCGCTTTCCACCTTCGATGTGTTCGACGCGCTGCTGCAGCGCCTTGCCGACCGCGCTCTGTTGCCTGAGCTGACCGAGGTTGTCGTCGCCGGCCACTCCGCGGGCGGGCAGGTGGTGCAACGCTATGCCATTGTCGGTCGCGGTGGCGCGGCACTCGCGGCGCGCGGCATTACGCCACGCTATGTTGTCGCAAATCCATCGTCATATCTATATTTCTCTGATGACCGTCCGATGAAAATCAATCCTGCCGCATGTCCCGAATTTGATCGCTGGAAATATGGCTTGGCGGGTGCGCCGCGGTATGTTGGTGATGCCACCGGGCTGGAACAGCGTTATGCCACGCGCAACGTCATCTATCTGCTGGGAACGGCGGACACCAACCCGTTCGAACCCGCGCTTGATAAAAGCTGCGGTGGCGAGGCCCAGGGGCCGTACCGGTTGGCGCGCGGCGAAGCCTATTTCGCCTACATGCAGACCCGCCATCCGGATCAACTGGCGCAACGCGTCGTGTTGGTGCCTGACGTTGCCCATAGCGGGGCCAGGATGTTCGGCTCTGTCTGCGGCTTGGCCGTTCTATTCGATCGGCCTGGGTGCCCGGGCTTTGCCGCGGCTTCAGCGGCTTCCAAGCCGCACAACTGAGAGCCTGACTCGAATCTATCATGCAACGATAGAGCCTTGATTTCACCTGAGAAAACCTGCCTTGTGCCTATTATGCCAATACCAGATGGCGCGACACGCGCGCGACGCCGGCAAGACCGCCAACTCACAACACGCTCTATTGCCGCTTCGACTTCATTGGCCTCGCGCCGGTGCATGGCGACGTTGCCCAGACATCGTCTATCTCTTTGAAATGACTCAGTTGAATATTCCGCAACCATTCCGGATCAGCCTCTGAGCACATTTACGTTACAATACCCATTGCGTAGTCAACCCATCGTGAAATTGCGCCAAGTAACAGCACGGTGTGTTGCTTGCCTTGTGCCTGTTAGGTTGATAGGCGGGCATGATCTTAGGTGTACATCACGCCTCGAAAGTAACGACTGAGGCTTGGCATGGGCAGGGAGCTCACCAGCCGTCATCGCTCCGTGGTATCGGGCCGCTTCCGCCCGAGGCGGTGTTTTTTGGCGCGCCACCGTCCGAAACCGCGTTCGGCGGCCCGGCGGGCATGGTGCAGGCGCCGGCCTTTGCCGCGGACGAGCGCGGGCGGATTTGCGATCTGATCAAGGCGCAAGTGGTCGGCAATGCGCGTGCGCTGTCGGCCAGCGCGGCGAACGCCGTCGCTGATCGGCCGCTCGATCAATACCATCACGCCGTCACCGATGTGCAACATGCGCGCCTGCTGTCGAAGCGCAACAGGATCCTACCGGCCGAGGCGGTCGCCGAGATCAAGCAGATGTCGGTGTTCGACTATTTCCGGCGCGCCTTTGGTCCCTGCTATTTGTCGGATGAGGAGAATATCGGCCACGAGCAGATCTGCTTCCGGCTCGTCCGGCCAAACTGCCGCGCCGATATCGGCTCTGTGCACCGAGATGCCTGGTTCTGGGACCATCTCGGCTTCCCGGTCCCGACGGGCGTCGCGCGCACCAAGATGTGGATGCCGGCGTGCATCACCCGCGGCACGGCCGGATTGCTGCTGATCCCGGGTTCACACCGATACGCGCGCGACTATCGGGTCGAGACCATCGACGGCAAGCTTGCGTTCGCATCCTCGGGTGACGCTGGCCGCGACGAACTGCGCGGATATTTCGGCGGCCCCGGCGAGCCCATCCTGTTCAACTACGGTGTATTGCACGTCGGCGCCGTGACCTACGGTGAACTCTGCCGGGTTAGCATCGAAACCACCGTGATGTATGACACGCAACACATCTGACGAGGCCGTGTGAGTGGCGGCATGCTGATGGCGTGCGGCGTGTGTGGCGGGTTGGGGTTCGAGCGGTTCTTTCAATCGCGCGAATGGTCACGCTCAGGCTGTTATCTGACCGACCAAGCGGCTTGGTCGGCGCACGCGGCGGTTGCCCTACGTCTGGATCATTGCCGGGATTGCGGACTGATCCGACAGGCGCCCGGCTCTGAAGTTCAATTGAACTACGGGGAGATCGCGCGCGACACCGCGCGGCAATTGCCCGACTACACGGATCATATCATTGCCAGCCTGGCTGAGTACGGGGTCGCGCCCGACGACCTCGTGATCGAAGTCGGTGCCAATGACGGCACATTTCTGCGCGCGCTGCTCGCGGCTGGCCATCGACGCCTGGTGGGTATCGAACCGTCCGAGCATCTGGCGGCGCGCGCCGCGACGGCTGGGTTGGCGATCGATAACGACTTTTTTGGCCAGGCCTGCGCCGATCGGTTGCTGGGCCGGCACGGCGCCGCGAAGGCGGTCATCTGCCGCCACACTTTGGAACACGTGCCGGATATCCGCGACCTGATGCACGGGCTCGCGGCTGTGCTGGCGCCGGGCGGTCTCTGCTTCGTCGAAGTCCCCGACAGCGATTGGATCGTGTCGGAGTTATTCGCGCATGAGATCTGGGACGAGCATGTCAGCTATTTTCGCGCTGGCGCGTTGACACGACTGGTGCGTGGTGCGGGACTGACCCCGGTGCGATTGCACCGGACGCGCTTCCGGGACACCTGCAATCTGCTGTGCTGGGCTGTGCGTGGTCCATGTCCCAGCGGCATGGTGGAGGACCTCGCGGAGGACCTGACCTCGCCGGCCGATCTGGTTGATTTCCAGTCACGGTGGGATGTGTTCTCGGCGCGGCTGCGTGACGCGGTTGCCGCGGCCCCTGGTCCGGTGGTGGCCATCGGTGCATCGCACATCCAGCTCAATTTTCTCAACTTCACCGGGCTGGACCGCAGCGTCGATCTGCTGATCGACGACGATCCGGTAAAGGCGGGGCATTACGCGCCATTGGCAAAACCCGTACCGATCCGTACAACGTCGGATGTACTTGCATCGCAACGCACCGGGACATTGCTGCGCACCGCTTTTCCCTATCCCGCGTGGGAAGATCGTATCTGCGCCGCACTGGCACCGTACGGCATCGCATCCATTACGCCATACGACCTCAGGTAGGAGCCCGATTCATTGACCTTGAAGGGCGTGGTGCGCCGATTGGGCTTGATGGGAGTTGCCCGATCGATCCTGTCGATGATTCTGATCGTTCCGTACATGCTCGCTCGTTGGCGGGTGTTCAAGTTGACGGCGCTTCCGCGCAGATGGCTGATTGAGATGGGAAATGCCGCGCTGGCACAAGCGCGGCACCGGGCGGCGATTGATGCCTATATCGCCGCGCTCTCGGTTCGGCCAGACGACGCATTGCTGCGGTTGCAGATCGGCGTTGCGTCGTTTCTGGGCGGACACTATCGAGAGGCTGAGAAATGGTTCATTTCAACCAGCCAGGCGAAACATTTCGAGACCGTACGCTGGGGGCTGACCAATACGCCCTATCGAGTGCTGGATAGCAGTTGGTTGCTCGCCATCGGCCATGTCGCCTTCCTGGACACCTATATCAAGGCCGCTGAGCTGGGTTGGCTGCCGAAGAAGACTGCATTGCTGGCCTGCAATCCTTCCGCCGCCCCGGCCGGTTGGCCGCTGCTTTCGATGTTCGGTCAGCATATTCGCGTGCTGACGACGCAGACATCGACCAGCCACGCCATCGATGAAATTCTGCATGGCCCCAACTTTAACAGACACGATCAAACCAGCCGCGACTACATGCGCGCGGCGGTGTCGCAGCCGTTCTGGTATGGACCGAACGGGAAGGGGCGCACACGTTGGTACGCGCCATTCGCGGCCAGCGTCGAGGCGGCATGGAAAGCAGCCGGACGCGGCCCACTGCTGTCACTCAGCGCGTCGGATCGCATCCTGTTTCGGCGCACGATGGAGGAGCTCTACGGGTTGCCCACCGATGCCTGGTTTGCCGTGCTGCATGTGCGTGAACCTGGCTATCACGCGGCCTGGCATCGCCGCCATCCCGGAACGCGCAATGCCGACATTCGTACCTATGACAAGGCGATTGATTTCGTACTCTCACACGGTGGTTGGGTCGTGCGGGGTGGCGATCCGACCATGACCAAGATCGCGCCGCGCGAGCGGGTGATTGATTACGCGACAAGCCCACTGCGTTCGCCCGAGATCGACATTCTGCTGTGCGCGGATTGCCAATACTTTATCGGCACGAACTCCGGCTACAGCGTGGTCCCTCCCACGTTTGGCACCCGCTGTGCTTTGACGAATTGGAGTCCGATTGGCATTCCGAATTGGTATCTCGATGATGTGTACATTCCAAAGCTTGTGCGCCGCCGTGGCGATAATCGACTGCTAACCTTCACCGAGCTGTTCAGTTCCTTCGCGGGGTGGAGCCAATTCCAGCGTGACTTCCGCAAGACCGATCTCCTCATCGAGGACGATGATCCCGAGGACCTGTTGGCGATTGTGCAGGAACTGCATGCCGAGGTTTTTGGCCCGGCAGATCCCGTCAGTGCCGAGGACGCGGCACGGCTTCGGCGTTTCAATGAGATCGCCGTCGCGCATGATGGCTATGTCGGCAGCCGTATGAGTTACCGGTTCCTGGCAAAATACGCGTATCTCCTGGAGTAACGGGGCGAGCGGCACCGCGCCGCTCCCAAGCTTGCCGCGAGGGAATGGACACATGGGTCTTGGCAGTGACATCCTGCGGGAGACCATCGCGCTCAGGCGCGCCGGAATGCTGCCGGACAGGGCCAAGGTGATTGAAATCGGGGCCCAGCAGCTCTCGAATGACTTTCTCCGCGCCGATGCCGAATTGGCTGAACTGACCCGGGAGTTTGGTTTGTCGGCCCTACCCCACTTGGGTACGCCGATCGGGGTGGGATACACGGCGACGGGTCTGGAACTGCAATCGGACGAGGCGCCGTCGTCTCGAATCTTCTGGGAAGCCATCGGTTGCCAATACGCTGCAATCGATTTTGATGGGCATCGCGATTCGCATGCCGTGGATCTGAATCGGGATCGGGTGCCGGCCGAGCTGCATAACAAGTTTGATCTCGCGATCAATACCGGAACGACCGAGCATGTCGCCAATCAGGACCACGCGTTCCGGGTGATCCACGACCTGGTCCGTAAGGGCGGCATCATGGCTCACGAGTTGCCCGCGGCCGGTATGCTGACGCATGGTCTGGTGACCTACACGATGAAGTTCTTTTGGCATCTGTGCCGGGAAAACGGCTACCAGGTCTTGCGTCTCGAGATGCTGCCGGGTGGCGCAGCCCCGCTCCCGGACAACATCGTTGCGACCAATCGGCAATATGGCCGCGCGCACGCGGCGCATCCGCACGAAGGCGAACCGATTCGCGACTGGTATATTGCTGCCAGCCTGCGGAAGGTTTCCGGCGCGGCGTATGTCACGCCGCTCGACCTGCCGCCCGAGATCATGCCAGCCAAACCGCTGAGGTCCGTCAACCGCGGATTGCGCCAGGTGTGGAATCGTCTGCGGAAGCAATGAGGCTACAATCGACGCCTGACCCAGACGCTTACGGGTCCAATCACGTCACCGCTTGATCACCAGCCCTTGCCCCGTCGGCAGTTCCAGCACGTGATAGCCGCGTTCCTGAAAGAACGTATCCGCGGCCACCTTCTGGCGATGAAAAACCTTCCAGCCGTAGTCATCAAATACGATGGGGGCCCCTGGAACCATCCGGTCGAATAGCCGATCCAGGCACGCGATCTCGGCCGACGCGACGTTCAGATCGATGTGCAGATAGGCGATCTGCGCGGGAAACCCGTCGCGGTCGAGCGTGTCCGGCAGATACCCCTTGTGCAGGTGAATATGCGGCGTATGTCGGAACCGCGCCTGCACGCCGTCCCAAAGACCATCGGCCGCGTAGATCGCATTGGCGTAAGCCAGAAAACCAGGCAGCTCGGGAAAATCCTCTTGCGTTGTCTGCGCGCGATCAAACCCGGCGAAGGAATCATACAGGTGGAACTGCCGGCCGGTGGTCATCAGCCCGGTTACTTCGCTGACCATCCAGGCCATATCGCCCTTGAAAACGCCGCATTCCACGAAATCGCCTGCCGGCAGTGTCAGCGCCACGCGCGCCGCCCAGATCAACGTGTGCAATCGCCACGCGATCGTCACGGACGAGGCGTACTGGTCATAGCGATGCGCACCCAGGACGCGCGCAAAGGCCGCCTGGAAGGCAGGTTCTTCCAGGAAGCCGGCAGACTTGTCGATCGTCAGCAACCGGTCACCCCAGAACAGGCTTTTGTGGTCCCGTGGCAGCAACTGCGTGACGACGAAATCAATGAAGTCCGCCATCGACCCTTCGCCCGCCAGGGCGGCGTGGAACTGCGCGACTTTGTCGGCATCGAACGGGGCACGGAGCAACTCCGGCGCCGTCGGTTCCGGGGTCGGTATCATTGGTTCGTGGACCTGGGTTTGTGGCGCCTCGTGTTCCGGTGTGACGCGTCGTGCCAGTCGATGCAGCAAGTCACCAATGACGCGTCGGTTCATCGTGTGGGTCCAAGCTTCATGAGTGATCATTCGCGCGGATGCGGGACTGGTTCGCCATATCGAATCCGGTCTGGTCTGGCATGGTCGCGGCTTGACGCGACAATCCGGGGCGAACCCGTCACGCCACGCCGCGCACTGCCCGTTGGCCTTGCGGCCGCCCGGGCCGCCGCGACTGCCACAGCCGTGATGAACCGGATCGTCGTAGAATGTGCAGCTTGGCGCGGCGATGCAGGTCGCCGGCCCCTCGCCGGAATAACCCATCCCTGGTATCGGAAAGGGCGAACCCGCCGCGTGCGCCACAAGTGGCGCCAGGCAGCCACGCCACCAGCGACAGGCGCAGTGTTCTCAACGACGCAGCAGCACGGCCGGCTGTTCGCTGCCGATACCCGACGGGTGCGGAACCTCTTCCGACATCGTATCGGGCCAGGTCCATCGCGCGGCGTCGAACAGCGCGCGCATGGCGGGCAGGGCGCAGTCGAATGGCGGCCCGCCGTCCTTGCCGATCTGCATGAACAGCACGAACAGGGCGCCACCCGGCCGCAGCCATTGGTGCAGCCGCGCCACATACTGCGGCAGCAGTGCGGGCGGCAGCGCACACAGGCAGGTTTGATCGTAGACCGCGTCGAACGGTGCCGGTGCCTGCCAGGTGAACAGATCGGCCAACTCGACATGCGCCGTCATGTGCAGGCGCTCCAGCCGCGCGCGTTGTGTCGCCACGGCGCTCGGCGCCGCATCCACCACGGTAACGCTGAAACCAGCTTCCGCCAGCGCCGCCGGTTCCGTACTACGGCCCGCGCCCGGAACGAGAATGCGGCACGGTGTCAACAAACCGGCCTCCCGCCAGTCGACAAACGCCGGATGCAGCGCCGGACGCTCCCAGCGCGTCGTGCCCTCGCGAAACCGGGACTCCCAATCGATCACCTGGGTCCGTGGCAGGTCGGTCATGTCACGCTTTCCGGCAGTCGCATCCAATCGGGAACATGCGGCGTCAGATGTGCCGATCCGCACGTCAACGGTCCGTTCATCGATTCCAACCGCAGCAGCGCGAGCCCCAGCGCATCGCGGCCGGACCGCATCGTACCGACCTCAACGTCATGGCGCAGTATCGGCGTGCCGGGGGCGGGTAGGGGCCCCTCAACAGTCACCGGTACCAGCCGCCGCTTGACCAGCCCGCGGTATTTCGTCCGCGCCGTCAGTTCCTGGCCCATGTAGCAGCCCTTGCTCCAGGACACGCCGCCCAGCTCGTCGAACCCGGCCTCCAGCAGCACCGACTTCTCCGCTTCCAGGTCCCGCGATCCGTCCGGCAGCCCCAGCGTCAGGCGATGGCGATCCCAATCCGCATCGGTCGCATTGGTTGCGAGCGGTGTCACGGACAGCAGCCGCCAGCCGGCCTTCGCCAGCCGCGGGTCCGGCGCCGCGACAGCAGCCGTCGGCGGCGATCCACCCCACGCCACATGCACCGACAGGTCCTGCCGCACCGCGATCGTCACCTGGGAGCGCAACCGGAACCGCGTCAGTCGAGGCACCAGCATTGCCGCCTGCGCCTGCTCGCAGTCCAGCAGCAGCCGGTCGCCGTCCGTGAGGATGAAGAAATCCGCCAGCCACTTGCCCTGTGGGGTCAGCAGCGCGGTCCACACCGCGCGACCAGCCTGGGCCTCGGCGACGTCATTCGAGACCAGCCCTTGCAGGAAGCTCACGCGGTCTGGCCCGGTAACTTCGATCACGCCCCGTGCGGGCAATGCGGCTGTTTGTGTCATGGTTGCAAAGGTGGGTGATGGCGCGCCGCCCGGCAAGCCATGCTAGAGACCGGCCTTCAATGCTGGACAGCCCCCAGAACACGCCGGTCCGAGTGGCCCAGGTGATGGCCGGCGCGCCCGCGGGCGGGGCGGAACTGTTCTATGAGCGGCTCACCGTCGCGCTGGCCCAGGCCGGCGATGCGGTCCTGCCGGTCATCCGTCGCAATCCCGACCGTGCTGCGCGTTTGCATGCTGCCGGTCTCGCACCGATGGAGCTGGCGTTCGGTGGACCGTTGGACCTGGTCACGCGCCCCCGTCTGCGCGCCGCGCTGCGCGGTTTCGCGCCCCGCGTGACCGTTGCCTGGATGAATCGCGCGGCCCATTTCGCGCCGCGTGGGGACTGGGTATTGGCCGGCCGCCTGGGCGGCTATTACGACTTGGCGTACTATCGACGCTGCGATCACCTGATCGGCAACACCACCGCCATCGCCGATTGGATTCGCGGCCAAGGCTGGCCGGCGACAAAGGTGCATTATCTGCCCAATTTCGCACCCGACCTGGGGGACGCCTCGCCCGTGTCCCGCGCCACGTTGGGCGTTCCGCAAGACGCCCCCCTGATCCTGGCACTGGGGCGGCTGCACCGGAACAAGGCCTTCGATGTCGTGGTGCGCGCGTTGCGTGACCTGCCGGGCGTTCACGCTGTGATCGCCGGCGAAGGGCCGGAGCGCGAAGCCTTGCAGAATTTCGCCGCCAGGGAAGGTGTCGCGGAACGCCTGCACCTGTTGGGCTGGCGCACCGATACCGCCGCATTGCTCGCGGCCGCTGACATGCTGGTCTGTCCCTCGCGCATCGAGCCGCTCGGCAATGTCGTCCTGGAAGCCTGGTCCGCGCAGCGTCCCGTGGTGGCCGCCGCCGCCGCCGGTCCGCGCGAGCTGATTGCGCCGAACCAGGACGGGCTGCTTGTGCCACTGGAAGACGCAAGCGCGCTCGCCGACGCGATCCAGTCGCTGCTTGACGACCGTGCGCGCGCGGCGATGCTGGCGCGAACCGGCCGCGCCCGCTACGAAGCCGACTTCGCCGAGGCGCCCGTGCTCGCACGCTGGCGGCAGTTCCTCGCCACCGTGGAGAAACCCTGAATGTGCGGCATTGCCGGCCTGATCCTCGCATCGAACGCGCCGCCACCGTCGCCGTCGCTGTTGTCGCAGATGATCGACACGATGCAGCATCGCGGCCCTGACGGGGTCGGCCACCATCTGCTCGGCCGTGTCGCGCTCGTGCACAACCGGCTGGCGATCATCGACCTGGTGACCGGTGACCAACCGCTGTTCGCTGGTCCGGCGGCGCTGGTGTGCAACGGCGAGATCTACAACTACCGCGAACTGCGCGTGGCGATGCCGGGCATCAACTTCGCCACCAACAGTGACTGCGAGCCGCCGCTACACCTGTGGCTGCGTGATGGGCCTACCTACACCGAAGCGCTGCGCGGCATGTACTCGATCGCCATCCATGAGCGCGTCGCGCGCTCGGTGACGCTGTCGCGCGATCCGTTCGGCATCAAGCCGCTCTACCTGGCGCAGATCGACGGCGGACTGGCTTTCGCGTCCGAACCGCAGGCGCTGTTGCAGTCCGGCCTGGTGAAGCGCCAGGTTCGTCCTGCCGCCCGCGAGGAACTGCTGCAACTTCAGTTCACCACTGGAGCCGAAACGATCTTCGAAGGCATCCAGCGCCTGCTGCCGGGTGAGACGATCACCTGTTCCGACGGCCGCGTGCTCGACCGCCGCCGTGTCTCCCATCTGCCGGAGGGTGGCCCGGAGACAATCGACGAAGACACCGCGCTGACCCGCCTCGACCGCGCGCTGGAGGAAAGCGTCGACCTGCACCAACGCAGCGACGTGCCGTACGGCATGTTCCTCTCTGGCGGTATCGACAGCGCAACGGTGCTCGCGCTGATGGCGCGGCTGAACAGCCAGCCGGTGCTGGCCTTCACTGCTGGCTGGGACACCACGGCGGCGCATGATGAACGGGCGCAGGCCGCCATTGTCGCCAAGGCGCTCGGCGCAAAGCACGAAACCATCGAGATCAACGAAGCGATGGTCTGGCAGCATCTGCCGGAAATCGTTGCGTGCATGGACGATCCCGCCGCGGACTACGCGATCATCCCGACCTGGTTCCTCGCCCGTCGTGCGCGTCAGGATGTGAAGGTGGTGTTGAGCGGCGAGGGCGGCGACGAGATCTTCGCCGGCTACGGCCGCTATCGCGCCGCCACCCGGCCGTGGTGGCTGGGCGGCAAGGCGATGTACGCCGGGGGCTACTTCGACAAACTCGATGTGCTGCGCGTCCGCCCCGCCGGCTGGCGCGACGGCATCGCCGCGGCCGAGGCGGCCGAAGCCGAGAGCGGGCGCTCGCGGCTGGCGCAGGCGCAGGCCACCGACATGACCGACTGGCTGCCGCACGATCTGCTGCTGAAGCTCGACCGCTGCCTGATGGCGCATGCGGTGGAGGGCCGCACGCCGTTCCTCGATCGCGGCATCGCCGAGGCCGCGTTCCGGTTGCCGGACGGGTTGAAACTGCGTAAGGGTCTGGGCAAGTGGCTGTTGCGTCGCTGGCTGGAGAAACACGTGCCGGTGGCGAGACCATTTGCGCCGAAGCAAGGCTTCACCGTGCCGGTTGGGGCCTGGATCAAGGGCCGGGGCACCCAACTCGGTCTGCTGGTGGCGGCGCAGCCGGGCGTGGCGGAGATCGCCGATCCGGCGAAGGTGCGATCACTGTTCGCCAACATCCGCCGCTGGCGCCACGGCTTCGCCTGCTGGCAGTTACTGTTCTACGCGCTGTGGCACCGCCGGCACATTCTCGGTCTGCCGCCGGTGGGCGATGTATTCGAGACGCTGGCCGCGACTTAGTCGACGCTCCGGTTACCGGTCACATGATGCGGTGCTGAGCATATTTCAGCACACCGCGATGCGCGCGTGTGATCGCTCCTCCGACGAGCACGTACTCGTGCGATAACCGGCCGACCTCACGCCGCTTGTCGTCGCTGTGATATTCCAGCAGCACGATGTCGAACGAGATAGCCGTCGTGCGCGAGAGAATATCGACTTCGGAACCCTCGGTATCCAGTCTCAGGACCCGGCCCTTCGGCAGGCAGTCGGGTGCGCGCGTGTCGAGCGTGATCTGCTCGGTGTGCTGCTCCCCCAGGTCGAAGAAGCTGGCCTCACCACAATTGTTCTTATCCAGGAACATTACTGTTTTCGCTGGGCCACCGACAGCGAAGTTATGCAGGTGAACGCGGGTACCCTCCAGCGCCGCGAGATTGCGACGCAGGAGATCGAAATTGGATGGCACGGGCGCGTAGCAATGCACGATGGAGTCCGGCCACCGATGTAGCGCCCACACTGCGAAACTGCCGACATTCGCGCCGACATCGACAACGATCGGGGCCGTGGCCGTATAGGCCACGTCGTATTCTCCCTGCAGCACCTTGTTGATGTGCGGAGACATCAATGCCGGCGCGACAATTTGCATGGCCGCAACGCGTGTGGGTTGGCGAGCGGGCAGAGATTAGGCCCCGGTGACAGCACATGACAGCGAACGCGGCCTAACGGGTGCCCGACCCCGCGTTCCGTCGTAGACTATGGCGACTCGCCCAGGGAGGTTCGCCATGCCCGCTCACTACGACCTGTTGATCCGCGACGGCACCTGCGTGCTGCCCTGGGGCCTGGAAGCCACCGATGTCGGCGTCCGCCAGGGTCGGATCGTCGCGCTCGGCGCGCCTACCGGCGCCACAGCTGACGAAACCATCGACGCCAAGGGTCTGCATGTCCTGCCCGGGCTGATCGATCCGCACGTCCATCTGCGCGATCCAGGCGACAAGGCGGTGGAGACCATTCCAACCGGAACGAAAGCCGCGGTTCTTGGCGGCTTGGCCGCAGTGTTCGATATGCCGAACACGTCGCCTTCTATCGTCGATGCGAAAAAGCTTGCGTGGAAGCAGGCATACGTCGAGCAAGTCGCTTGGTGCGATATGGGTCTCTACATCGGCGGCACCAAGACCAACATTCCCGAACTTGCGAAGCTCGAACTTGGCAAAGGTGTTTGTGCCATCAAGATCTTTGCCGGTTCCTCCACCGGCGACCTGATGGTTGAGGATGACGAACATCTTGAGCGTGTCATGCGCTCCGGCCGTCGCCGCATCGCCTATCATTCCGAGGACGAATACCGCCTGCAGGATCGCAAGCACCTGTTCAAATCCGGCGATCCGTACTCCTGCCATATGGAGTGGCGCGACGAGGAATGCGCGTTCCTTGGCACCCGCCGCCTGATGGCGCTGGCGAAGCTGACGGGCCGCCCGGCGCATATCCTGCACGTCTCCACCGCGCAGGAACTTGACTACCTGAAGGACTTCCGCGACCTCGCCACCTGCGAGGTGCTGGTCAACCACCTCACCCAGGTGGCGCCGGACTGCTACGACAACCTCAAGGGCTTCGGCGTGATGAACCCGCCGATCCGCGGCCGCGAGCATCTCGAAGCCGCATGGAAAGCCATCAATGACGGCACGGTCGATACCGTCGGCTCCGACCACGCACCGCATCCCAGCGCGAAGAAACTGTTGCCCTGGCCCGACTGCCCCGCCGGCCTGACCGGTGTGCAGACCACCGTGCCGGTGATGCTCAACCACGTGAACGCCGGCCGTCTGCCGCTGACCCGCTTGGTGGATCTGCTCTGTGCCGGACCCGCCCGCGTCTACGGCGTGGTTGGCAAGGGGCGTCTCGCCGCGGGCTACGACGCCGACTTCACCCTTGTCGACATGAAGCGCCAGCGCCGCATCGAGAATTCCTGGATCGTCTCGCCCTGTGGCTGGACCCCGTTCGACGGCATGGACATCACCGGCTGGCCGGTCGGCACGATCATCCGTGGCCGCACGGTCATGCGCGACGACGAAGTGATTGGCGCGCCACAGGGCAAGCTGGTTCGCTTCCTGGCCTGATCACCAGTCGGGCCAGCCTTTCGTGCGGTCCTTCCGCTGCGCCGGCGTCAGCGCGCGGCTCATCCGCCACCGCGGGCGACCGGTTCGGCATCGACGCCGGATCGGCCCCGCAGTCCGCCACGCCGAGGCGGCATGCGCAGTAGGGTGGCGCATCCGGCTTCGGCTCCTCGGGCTTGCAGTCGCTCTTGCCCTGGTCCCAGTGCAGCGGCGCGCAATCGTTGCCGGTCACGACAGAGACCGCTGCATCAACCGGCGTCCGCCCGATCGCGGCGACGCTGCCCGCGCCCATGGTCGCCGCGCCAAACCCGACCTGCGTGGACGTTGCCCCACACCAGCCACCGGCAACCGCAGCAACTTGGTGTGTGTCATCCGGCATTTCTGCGCCGCTTTGACAAACCAATGGTTTCCGCGCGCGACCGGTTTGCCCGGCGCGATGCCCGCCGCTATGGTCCGCCCGCCGCCGGCAGGGCGCCTGGGGATCGAGAGGGTTCGTGGTCGATATCTTCGACGAAGTGGATGAAGACCTGCGGGCCGAGCGGGCGCAACGTCTGCTCAAGCAGTATGGTGGATGGCTCATCGCGGCGGCCCTGGTGGTCATTGGCGCGGCCGCGGGCTGGCAAGGCTGGCAGTGGTGGCGCGCCAAGCAGGACATGGCCGCCGGCACCGCGTTTGTGGCTGCGATGAATACCGCCCAGGTCGCTGGTCCGATGGCTGATGCGGCGAGCCGCCAGGCGTCGATCCTGGCTTTCGACAAGGTCGCGGCCACCGCGCCCGAGGGCTACCGCACCCTCGCTCGGTTGCGTGCCGCGGCCCTGATGGCCGACGCCGGCAACCTCAACGGCGCCGCCGCACTGTACGACCAGGTCGCCGCCGACGCCTCCGCCGATCCGCTGCTGCGCGACCTCGCCAACCTGCTCTGGGCCCAGCGCATGCTAGACACTGGCGACCCCGCCCTGCTGCGCGCCCGCCTGAAAGCCCTCGCCGAGCCCACCAGCCCCTGGCACGCGCTGGCCTCCGAGCAGCTCGCGCTGCTTGACCTGCGCCAGGGCCAGACCGAGGCGGCAAAGACCACCCTACGCCAACTGGCCGGCGACCCCACCCTGCCGCAGGACCTGCGGGGTCGCGCCAGCGGCTTGTTGACCCGCCTGGGTGGGTGAGGCGCATGTCTGATACGCGAGGCGCCGTCGCGCGCGGCCTGTCGATTACCCGCCGTGCGGCCATGCTGGCCCCGTTGGCCGCCCTGTCCGGCTGCGGTCTGTGGGACAAGTGGTTCAGTACCAAGAAGGTGTCGCTGCCAGGCAAGCGCGAACCGCTAACTGTCGGGCAGGGCACGCTCACCGCCGACAAGGACGTCGGCAAGGTGGAGCTGCCCCCGCCAGTCCGCAACACTGCCTGGCCGCAGGACGGCGGCAACCCGTCGCACCTGATGGGCCACCTTGCCGCCGGTGACCGGTTGACCGAGGCCTGGTCGTCCAGCATCGGCGATGGCGGCGGCTACCGGAAGAAAATCCTGGCGCACCCGATCTCGGTCAACGGCGTGGTCTATACCATGGACTCCTCTGGCATGGTCCGCGCCTTCGACCTCGCCAACGGCGGCCGCCTGTGGGACTTTGACACCACCCAGGATGAGGACCGCAGCACCAACATCGGTGGCGGCCTCGCCTTCGACAACGGCACGCTCTACGCTGTCAACGGCATTGAGGAGCTGGTCGCCCTCGACGCTGCCAAGGGCACCCTCCGCTGGCGCGCCAACACCGGCACTCCAGCCCGCTCCGCCCCCACCGTCGCCGACGGCCGCCTGTTCCTCACCACCATCGATGATCGCCTGCTCGCCTTCGCCACTGCCGACGGCCGCGCGCTGTGGACCTACCAGGCCACCCAGGCCGCGACGTCTTATCTGGGCCAGCCCGCACCCGCCTACGCCGAAGGCTTCGTCGTGGCCGGCTTCGGCTCGGGCGAGCTCGCCGCCGTGCGCGCCGACAGCGGCGCCGTGGTCTGGACCGACACCCTCGCCACCGCCCGCGCCGCCGGCACCGTCGCCGAATTCTCCTCCATCCGCGGCCTGATCACCATCGCTTCCGGCACCGTATACGCCGTCAGCGTTGGCCGCCTGATCGTCGCCATCGACCTGCATTCCGGCCGCCGCCTGTGGGAGCGTGACACCTCCGGCGAGGACTCTCCCTGGGTCGCCGACAACTGGATCTTCCTGGTCAATCTCGACCAGCAGATCGCTGCGATCAGCCGTGCCGACGGCCGTATCGCCTGGGTGACCGACCTGCCGCTGTGGGAGAATCCGGACAAGAAGAAGGACCCGATCACCTGGTTCGGCCCGGTGCTGGTCAGCGACCGTCTGGTGATCGCCGGCACCAACGAGATGGCGCTGTCCATCAGCCCGTACACCGGCAAGATCCTGGGCCAGCAAAGCCTGTCCGACGCTGCCGCGCTGGGCCCAGTGGTCGTCGCCGGCAATGTCTTGATCATCTGCGAGGACGGCCGGCTGCTCGCGCTGCGCTGAGGCGCGATGCACCGCCCGGGTTTGTCGGTCGTAGGGAGCACCATGCCGCCCGTTGTCGTCATCGCCGGACGCCCGAATGTCGGCAAGTCCACGCTGTTCAACCGTCTGGTTGGGCGGCGTGCGGCGCTGGTCGCCGACACGCCGGGCGTCACCCGCGACCGCAAGGAGGCCGACGCCCAATTGCGCGGCCGCCAGGTGCGCCTGGTCGACACCGCGGGGCTGGAAGAAGCCGCTCCCGATTCGCTCCCCGGCCGCATGCGCGCGCTGTCCGCCGCCGCGGTCGTCGGCGCTGACTTGGTGGTGTTCGTCGTCGACGCCCGTGCCGGCCTGACCCCGGCCGACCGTCATTTCGCCCAATGGCTGCGCCGCCACGACCGTCCGATCCTGCTGGTCGCCAACAAGGCCGAGGGCCGCGCCGGCGCCACCGCCCTGCTGGACGCCTTCGAA
>Ga0210386_10000719_pt1 | contig 30463 bp, 24 predicted proteins | sample IncBWH32OmetaG_FD_160091 | JGI IMG/M metagenome (GOLD analysis project Ga0210386, IMG submission 160091) | Forest soil microbial communities from Barre Woods Harvard Forest LTER site, Petersham, Massachusetts, United States - Inc-BW-H-32-O ...
AGACCTGTGAACATTTCGAGAACTGAGAACTGAGAACTGAGAACTGAGAACTGAGAACTGAGAACTGAGAACTGAGAACTGAGAACTGAGAACTGCTTTACCGAAACACCCTATCCAGCACAAACAACACTCCCACTCCCAAAAAGACCACCAGCGCCATCCTCACGCCCGGTTCTTTGTTCACCTCGGGGATCAAGTCGGACGCTGCCACGTAGATCGTGACGCCCGCAGCCAACGGGAGTCCTGCATTCACCTGGTGCCGAAACACCGCCATCGTCAAGACACCCGCGAGCGTGGCCGCGCCTAACATCACCGAAGCGAGCCATGCTGACCACCGACTGCGGCCACTGGCGAGCATCACCGACGCGACCGTAAAGCCTTCCGGAATCTTGTGCAAAAAAACCGCGAGGAAAATCATCCAGCCCAGCCAGTTCGACACGAGAAATCCCGCGGCAATCGCGATTCCGTCGAAGAAGGTGTGGATAATCAGGCCGATCAGAACCGAATAGCCTTTGTGCGGATGCAGGAATTCTTCTTCGTGCGTTTCTTCCCCGAAGTGGAAGTGCGGTGTGACTGTGTGCTCGAAAAAATGAATGATCAGGTATCCCAACAGGATGAGGAATGCCGCGTAACGTCCGCCCAGTTCAAGGCTTGTTGGAACGACCTCGACAATGGCCGTAGCCAGCATGAACCCAGCACCGAGAGCTACGAAGTAACGCAGGTACCGCCGCTCCCAGTTTCGCTGAACGATGATCGCGCCACCGAACACATTTGCGCTGGCTGCAGTCAGTCCAAGCAAGATGGCCGTGGGAATGGGCGACATTTCGCTCAGCGATCATAGCAGTTTGCCCAGGATTCTCAGAAAACGTGAGCAAATCGATGGCGGAAAAGCAACCAAGTTGCTGTCTGTGCAAACTTCCGCTACTGAGAACTGAGAACTGAGAACTGAGAACTGAGAACTGAGAACTGAGAACTGAGAACTGAGAACTGAGAACTGAGAACTGAGAACTGAGAACTGAGAACTGAGAACTGAGAACTGTAGTTCTCACTCCACCTGATGCTTCGCGGTGTACCCGTCGCGGGCGTAGACCACGACCTTTACGTCTTTGCCCTTCTGGTCTTTCACCTTGAGCTGTCCGCCCTCGGGTGACGTCAACTCAATCTTCAGCTTGCGGTAGCTGCCATCCAGCTTGGAATTCGTCGGGTGGTATGCGATCGAATACTCGTTGCGGATGTCCTGGCCGATGGCGTTGAAGATCTCGCCAAATTCCGCCTGGAAACGCGGGAAATAGGCGCGCCCGCCGGTCATCCGCGCGAATGTATTCATTTCGTTATCGGCCTGCAGATAATCCATCTGCCCGACCGGAATTCCCATGCCGTGGGTGTAACCGCATTGATGCACTTCGCAGTAATTGCGCAGCGCCCAGCCTACGCTCACCGGATAGATCGTGATGTCCTTGGTCGCCTTGATCTTCTTCATCATCTGGTCAAGGTTGATCTTGCTGAATGTATCGACACCGGTCGTGACGAGGATGACGTACTTACGTCCCTCAATTCCGTCCAGGCGATCGAGCGTGTCGTAAAGCGCGTCGAACAGGTTGGTTTCCGCGAACCCGGGAATCGTCATTTGCGAGATCGCGCCCATGACCTGTCCCTTGTCCTGCGTGAAGTCAGTCAGGATCTGCGGCTTCATGTCGTAGGAGATAACGGCGACCCAGTCGTCCTTCTTCAGTGTCTGCGCGAATGTGTAGGACGCAATGACCGCGTCGCGGACAAAGGAGTAATTCGTCGAGGCGAACTCAACTAGCAGCACCGCCGTGATCGGCGCCGTCGCCTGGTTGAAGTTGGTGATGTTCTGCGGCACACCATCTTCCATGATTTTGAAATTCTCTTTGTGCAGCCCGGGAACGAACTGGCCGTCCTTCGTCGTCACCAGTACGTCTAGATTCACCAACGGCACGTCGACTTTGATGGAATAGTCGGGCATGCCCTCGATTTTCTTGGGCTTCTCGGGAGCGGGCGGCGGAGGCGGTTCGTCTTTTTTCCTCGGAATCGCGTAGGGGCCGACGTCGCTGCCCGGCCCTCCAGCGTCCGGGGGAGCGTCCTGCTTGTTGGGATTCTGCTGGGAGTTGGCTGGCGGTTGCGACGATTGGTCTTGGGAAACGGCCGGAGCCACGGCCAACGCTCCGAAGATCAGCACTAACAATACTTTACGAAAGGACGGTCTAGACATGGTTCCCACCGCGCCGAAGCACGCGATTACAAAAGTAAACTTTCACTCGGAAACTTGCTTGATGGTAGTATAGACGCAAAGCTTCACGATTGGGATGTTTTGCTAGGTCCTAAAGCTTCTCCTCTCCCGGCAACGACTTGCCATCGTAAGGAGTCTAAGTGATCAGTTGGGTTTTCGAGCCGCGTTGCCAGGCTCACGGGGCTAACTACATGCGTAACACTGTCCTCGCTGTTATCGCCTTTGCCGTCTTTTCCACCCTCAGCGCGATTGCGGCCCAAACACCGGCCGCCGAAGCACCCAAGACAACTCAAACCATCCCGGTAAGCCAGATTCACACGGGCATGCGCGGCGTTGCCTACACGGTGTTCGAGGGAACCAAGCCCGAGCCCATGGACGTTGAAGTTCTCGGCGTGCTGAAGAACATGAACGGACCGAAGGGCGACATCATCCTCGTGCGCCTGCATGGGCCGAAGGTTGAGTACACGGGCGTGGTGGCCGGTATGAGCGGCAGCCCGGTCTACTTCGACGGCAAGCTGGCGGGCGCACTCGCGTTTCGCATCGGCGAGTTCTCGAAGGAACCGATTGCTGGCGTGACCCCGATCGCCGACATGCTCGAGATCAACGCGTTCGACAAGAGCCCGGGCGGCATTACGGACGCCGCGAACACGGAGCCGACCAAGGCCGTGACCAAGACCTCCGGACCCGGACTCGCCCAAACTCCGGAAGTGCAGAGCTATGCCAACTACCTGAAGCCGATCGAAGCGCCTCTTGTGTTTAACGGCTTCAGCGAAGAAGCCGTGAAGATGTTCGCGCCACAGTTTGCTTCCGCCGGAATCATCCCAGTGATGGGCGTGGGATCGGTGAGCGATCAGAAACAGCCCGAACCTCTGGAACCCGGATCGGCGATCAGCGCGATTCTGGTGCGCGGCGACATGGACATCGCGGCCACTTGCACGATCACGTATCTCGATCCGCAGAAGTTGCTTGCGTGCGGACACCCCTTGTTGCAGTTCGGCAGCGTCGATCTTCCGATGAACAAGGCGGATGTTCTGGCCACGCTTCCCTCTCCGCTGAACGCTTTCAAGATCGTAAACACCACGGAGCCGGTCGGATCGTTCGTGCAGGATCGCCACACCGGCATCATGGGATTGCTGAACAAGCAGCCCGACATGATTCCGGTTACGCTCAGCATTCATAACGGCGCGGCCTTGAAAGAGATTCACTACGAAGTGCTGAACAATCCGCGGCTTAGCCCGGTCGCGATGATGGCTACGGTTTTCAACGCCCTCCATGGCATCAACGACTACGGCGAGGAAACCACCTACCGCCTGAAGGGCGTGATCAGCGTCAAGGGCTATCCGGATGTGAGCCTGCAGAACATCTTCGCGCCCACGGATGCGGGCCAGCCGGCCGCGTTCATCGCGGCGTTGGCACTGGGAGAGCGCTTCGGGCGCATCTACGACAATCCGTTCGATGTGCCATCGGTCAAAGGCGTGAACCTGGACTTCGATCTCGTGAAAGAGCGCCGCTGGGCGCGGCTCGAAAGCGCGCGCACCGACCTCACCGAAGCGCGCCCCGGCGACGAGATCACCGTCGAGACCGTGCTGGCTCCGTATCGCGGAGAGCGCGTTGTCCGCCAGATCTCGATCAAGATACCGACCTCGGCATCCAAGGGGCCTCTGCGTATCCTGGTGAGCGACGGCGACACTCTGGACCGGATGCGGCGCGGAATGCCGATGGCGGCACGCAAACTCGATTTAGCTTCGACGATCGCGCTGCTCAACAAAGAACACTCCAACAACCGCGTCTATGTCTCGCTGCTGGAAGCGGACCCGGAAGCGATGGTCGCCGACAAGGTGATGCCGGCACTCCCCCTTTCCGTGATGAACGTGATGGAAGGCATGCGCGGCACGCAGGAGATGGTCGTCCTGGGCGAATCGCAGGTGAACGAAGCGGCAACACCGCCGCTCGACTTCGCCGTGGCCGGGGCGCAGGTTCTCACAATTACGATCAAGTAATGGATGGGGCTTGATTCTCTGTCAAGCCCCCAAAACCCTCAAATTTCCGGTAAGCTACAGCATTCAGGGAAGATATTTGTGTCCTCCTGGTGTCCCAAACACCCTGTGCAATTTGCTATTCTGGATATATAGAGTCGAGAAAAGGAAATTGGGCGACTTCAAGCCGACTCTGACCTTTCGGGAAACAGGGCCAACCGTGTGGTACGCGCCGACCTTCGTCGCTGGTCAGTTCTGCCAGCCATGTTAACCTGAATTTTCCGCCACGAACTTGCGAACGAGGTAACGACTTGCTCATTGACTTGCGGAAGTTTGCTGCGCTCATGCTGTCTCTCTTCCTCGCCATCACCGCCTTTGCAGAAGGCACCCGCACCTGGGAACAATCGAAATTCGAAGACCTGACCAAGGGCACCGCGACCGGAGTTGCGATCCGTAGCACCGGCGGACTGGAACTCGCGCCTGCGTTCAAGACGCTTTACACGGCGCCGTCGACCTACATCTGGGCGATCGCGTCCGACGATGCCGGGAACATCTACGCGGCGTCGGGCTCGCCGGCGAAGGTATACCGGATCACGCCCGATGGACAGGCGACCACGATTTTCGAACCGACCGAGTTGCAGGTGCAGGCGCTGGTTGTCGACAAGAGTGGCGCGGTCTACGCGGGCACGGCTCCCGACGGCAAGGTCTACAAGATCGAGCACAAAGGCGGGAAGTCGGAGTCGGCGAAGGCGAATTCGTCAGATAAGTCGAAGGGACAAGTCGATCCGAACTGGAGTTCGTCGGTGTATTTCGATCCGCAGACGAAATACATCTGGGATTTGGCGCTCGATGGGTCGGGCGATCTCTTTGTGGCGACCGGTGATCGCGGGGAGATTTATCGCGTGACGCCGAAGGGCGACCATTCGGTTTTCTTTAAGAGCGATGAAGCGCATGTACGCGTACTGGCCGTAGACGCAAAGGGGAACCTGATTGCGGGTTCGGATGGCAGCGGGCTGGTGTACCGGATCGCGCCGTCGGGTGAGGCGTTCGTGCTATACAGCGCGCCCAAGAAAGAAATTACCGCACTGGCGCTCGACGATGCCGGAAACATCTACGCGGCGGGCGTGGGCGAAAAGCGCGCGGGCGCGGGCGTCGGCCTCGGGTTCGGGCAGCCTGCTTCCGGCGTCGGCACGCCGGCTACGGGAGTTACGCTGCAACCGGGTGTCGTCATTGCACCGGGGCAGCCGCCGGGAGCGGCGATGATGAACTTCCCTGCTCCGGGCGCGGGAGCGACGGGCGGCTCAGAAATCTACAAGATTGCGCCGGATGGTTCACCGACACGGCTGTGGACATCGCGGGAAGACATCGTGTACGCGCTGGCCTTCGATCCGCAAGGACGACTGCTGGCGGGAACGGGCAATCGCGGCCATGTCTTCGCGATGAAGAGCGATGACGACTTCACCGATCTGCTGAAAGCGGGCGCGTCGCAGGTAACGGCCTTCGCGAAAGCTCCGGGCGGCGGACTGTACGCGGCAGGTTCGAACCTGGGCAAAGTCTTTGTGCTCGGGCCGGGACCGCAGTCCGAAGGAACGTACGAGAGTGACGTGTTCGATGCGAAGGTCTTCTCGCGCTGGGGACGGGCGGAATCGCGCACGATGGGCAACGTGGAGTTGTTCGCGCGCAGCGGGAACGTTGATAATCCCGACCGCAACTGGAGCCCGTGGAAAAAGATCGACGCACAGACCGGGCAGACGGGAATTCCGGCGGCGCGTTTCGTGCAGTGGAAGGCGGTGTTGCACTCGGGAAGCACCGCGCCGCGCGTGGATGGCGTCACGATGAACTACCTCTCGAAGAACGTCGCGCCCGAGATCGACGACATCGGCGTGCAGGTGGGCTATCGGTACCAACCACTGCCGAAGCCTATCGGCGGTGCAGTCGATATGAGCGGCGGGATTTCGCCATCTGGACCAACCCAGCCGCATTTTGAGGCGCCTGTTCCAACAACGCGAGATCGGGACTCGGTGGGCGTGAAGTGGGTGGCACACGACGATAACGACGATCAACTGGTGTATGCGTTGTATTACCGTACCGATGGCGAGACCCGGTGGCTGCTGCTGAAGGACGATCTGACGGACAAGTTCTACTCGTTCGACGCGAGCCTGCTGCCCGATGGCGCGTATACGTTCAAGGTAGTGGCGTCGGATGCGCCGTCGCATTCGCCCGGTGAAGAGTTGACCGCGGAAAAGGAGAGCGCGCGCGTGGAGGTGGACACAACGCCGCCGCGAATCGAGAATCTGACCGCGTCGGCGGAAGGCGACAAGATTCACGTAAGCTTCCGCGCGGTGGACGGCTACTCGGTAATCAAGCGGGCGGAGTTCTCGATCGATGCCAATGACTGGCAGTACGTGGAGCCGACGGACCAGATTTCGGATTCGAAGACCGAAACCTACGACTTCCGGGCTGCTGTGCCGGTGGATGTGGAAGCCGCGGCGACTGCGGGTGCAAAGAGGAAGGGACGGGAATCCGTATCGGGTCAGATGGAACATGTGGTGGTGGTGCGAGTGTATGACCGTTTCGACAACATGAGCGCAGCGAAGACGGTGATTCGGGGGAAGTGAGGCTTTCGGCTCTGGGCTTTTGGCTCTGGGCTTTTGGCTCTGGGCTTTTGGCTCTGGGCTTTTGGCTTTGGGCTCTCGGGTCTCGGGTCTCGGGTCGGTCGTCGGTCGTCGGTCGTCGGAAAGCCTAGCTCGGGGGACAGCCTGCTTCATCATGAAAAACTTCGGAGCTGCGCTCCGACGGACAGCCGAGGTTGGCTGCACCCACGTGGTTCGTGTCCCGCCTCGCGCGGGGATAACCCCATAAAGAAACCACAAGTCTCTCGACTGCGCTCGGCTGCCGCCTCACTCCGCTCGAGATGACAGAGCCGAGAAAGCCGTCAGCTATCAGGTCACAGGAAGGGCACGCGGACGCCGCGCCACACGATAATCACACAGATCAGGCTATCCGGCTCTCTTCGACGGTGTGGAGTTGGTCGGCGTTGCGGAGGTCGGGGAAGAGCCAGGCCCAGAGCACAATCACGATCAGCGTCCCGATGCCTCCCAGAACCACGGCGCGCTCGGTGCCGAACCAGTGCGCGGTCAGGCCGGATTCGAACTCTCCCAGTTCGTTTGAAGCTCCAATAAAGAGCATGTCGACAGCGTTGACGCGGCCACGCATCGGGTCGGGCGTGGCGATCTGCACAAGCGTGGCGCGGATGATGACGCTGACCATGTCGGTTGCGCCAACCATTAAGAGCGCGAGAAGCGACAGCGTCAAGCTGCGTGAGATGCCGAAGACGATGGTGAAGATGCCGAAGCCGGCAACGCAAGTCAGCATAATCCAGCCTGCGCGGCCGCGGATGGGGCGCTGGGCGAGGAAGAGCGCCATCATGGCAGCGCCGACCCCCGGCGCGCTGCGCAGCAGGCCCAGTCCCCACGGGCCAGTGCGCAGAATTTCGCTGGCATAGACGGGAAGCAAGGCGACTGCGCCTCCCAGAAGAACCGCGAACATATCAAGGGAGATGGAGCCGAGCACGACTTTCTCACGCCAGACGTAGCGGAAGCCGACCATCACGGTGTGAAGCGACATCTCCTCTGCGGGTCTGGCTGGCGTCGTGGTGCGAATTCGAAGCGAGGCAACGAGGGCGATGGCGCAGGCGGCCGTGGCGGTGCCGTACACAACGGAGGGTCCGCCGACGAGCGCGTAGAGAATGCCTCCGATGGAAGGGCCAAGGATTGTAGCGGCCTGAAAGAGGCTGGCGTTCCAGGCGACGGCTTTCGAGAAATAATCCACTGGAACCAACTGCGGGAGCAGCGCGCGGCTGGCGGGCCAGTTGAAGCAGCGAACGACACCGAGGAAAAGGAGGACCACGTAGATCGCGTAGACGGAGCGTGAGTGGCGCAGGGTGAGCGCGAGAAGAAGACCCGAGCAGAGGATGAAGCCGGCGTAGCAGATGTTGAGCAGGCGCGTACGGTCGTGGCGGTCGGCGGCGTGCCCGGCGACGAGGAAGAGCAGGACGCCGGGAAGAAACTGTGCGAGGCCGACGAGGCCGAGGTCGAGCGGTCGGTGCGTGATTTCGTAGACCTGCCAGCCGACGGCGACCGACTGCATCTCGAGCGCGGCCACGATGAAGAAGCGCGCGATCTGGTAGAGCGTGAAGTCGGGATAAGAGAGAGAGCGATCTTGCGTGGGTAAGAGTTGGGATTCCCCCATGTGGGTTCTAATGTGCCATAAAAGCAGTTCCCTGTTCTCAGTTCTCAGTTTTTAGTAACGAGTGGCGAGTACCGAGTCGCTGAGTCGCTCGTAGAAATGCCTTTTCACGCTTTTCTCGGCGCCAGCGGGCAAGGGCGCCTTCGACTTTGTGCGGCTGCGCTGCCACCGCTCAGGATGACAAAGATGACAAATAGGACAGGATGACGAATAGGGAAGGTAGGGTCGTCGATTGCGTCGGTCGGGGAGTAGCGGGATCCGGGGCTAGAATGAGCGAATGTTGACGTGGGTCAGGACCATCGGGTGGCTTGCGTGCGTGGTGTATTCCACCATCCCGGCGTTCTGGCTGGTGATTCACACAGGCATCGAGTACTGGCGCTCGCGGGGCAGGGGGCCGTATTCGATCATCGTGCCGGGTTGGATGGCGCTGTGGGTGGTGATGGCTCTGATCACGATGCGATGGCTGGACGTTGCGCTGTATCGCGCGTGGTGGATGTGGGTGCCCGCGGTTGGGCTTTTTGTCGCCGGGATCTGGTTGTATCGAGGATCGGGAGTCGATTTCAGCAGGGAGCAGTTGTATGGCTTGTCGGAGTTGAAGGCGGGAGGGGTGGAGCAGAGGCTGGTGACGTCGGGGATTCGGGCGCGGGTCAGGCATCCGGTGTACCTGGCGCATCTGTGCGAGATGCTTGCGTGGGCCGTCGGAACGGGACTTGCGGTGTGCTATGGGCTGACGGCGTTCGCGGTGGTCACGGGCGCGGTGATGATTCGGACGGAAGATGCGGAGTTGGAGCGGAGGTTTGGGCAGGAGTACCAGGCATATCGACATAGTGTGCCGGCTGTGATTCCAAAGCTCAGGGGAACTATGGGAACGCCCTGAAGAACATCATCCTTTACATCTCCTGGCTGCGCTAATGATCATGTACGTTCTTTCTGAAGAGAACAAGTTGAAGAGAGTGGATGAAGGCTTCCCGGTGAGCCATCTCGACGTCGAGCGCCTTCTTGTAGCCTGGCGCTGGTTGTGTCCGCAGAAGCTGTCATTGATTGCGAGGAATGCATTCGGCGACTTATTTCTGCGCGACGAAGCCGGAGGCCTCTATTGGCTGGACGTGAGCGGAGGACAGTTGAGTAAGGTGGCCGACTCCGAAGCTGAGTTTCGAGCCCGCGCGCTGACGAGGGAATTGCGGGAGCTTTGGTTCGTGGAAACGGATGAAGAACACGGTGCGCTTCGCGGACTGATTCCCAACGCCGACCAATGTATCGCATTCACCACTCCAATCATGTTTAAGGAAGCATCGAGAGGCAATCGGCCATATCTCGTCGATCTGTATGAAGCTGTCTCTTTCCTTGGCGATCTGCATCAGCAGGTGAGAGACGTACCCGACGGTGGGAAGGTCCGACTTCTTATCAAGCCTAAGCCCGAAGGAATCGAGTGAGATCATCTCCGCTTACGCGTCGCTATAATCGAAGGCGAGAGTCCCCCAAAATAAAGAAGAAGTTGAAAACGATAGCTAATCGCGACCGGTAGCCTCCGTATGCGCTTTGAACTTTTTGTCGCAACACGGTATTTAAAGGCCAAGCGCCGGCAGGCGTTCATTGGGGTCATTACGGCCATTTCGATCCTGGGCGTGGCGGCGGGAGTGGCGTCGCTGATTGTGGCGCTAGCGATTAATAACGGGTTCCGGCAGGACTTGCAGGAGCGGCTGCTGGGATCGTCATCGCATGTGAGTTTGCTGCGCGTGCAGAGCGATGGGATCAAGGACTGGCCCGCGCTGCTGGAGCGGCTGAGCAAGCAGCCGCACGTGGTGGCGGCAGCGCCGGCGATTTATGAGCAGGTGCTGATCTCGCGGGGACCGCGGGCTCGCGGGGCCGTGCTGAAGGGAATGATTCCGGCGTATGAGCGAAAGGTAAGCGACCTTCTGAACACGGTAAAGATCGGGTCGGCGGAGGCATTGGAGGAGAAGGCGGCCTCGGACACTGGCGGGGTAGACGCGGCTGAGTCGGAACAAAAAGATTATAACCGCAAAGGTCGCGAAGAGAATCCGCAAAGATCGCGAAGAACGGCGGATGGGTCGGGATCGGCGAGTTCGTCGGCAGAAAGTGCAAAGGAAGGTGCCGCAGAGACGGCCGATACGACACAAACTCAAAGGTCGGCGGGCAAGGGCGCCCGCGCCACACAAGCAGCCGCGGATGAATCGCCGGATTCGATGGAAGGGGTGAAGGCGCGGGTGGCGGCGATGCCGCCGATCATCCTGGGCAAAGACATGGCGGACGAACTGGGCGCGACGGTCGGGTCGGTGGTGCTGGTGACGAGTCCGCAGGGAGAGTTGACTCCATTTGGCATGGTGCCGAAGTACAACCGGTTCCGCGTGGTTGGCATTTTCAATTCCGGATTTTACGACTACGACACGAGTTGGGCATTTGCGCGGCTGAGCGATGCGCAGCGGCTGTTCGGGCTCGGCGATCTGATCTCGGTGATCCAGTTCAAGGTCGACGATATTTATAAGGCGGACCAGGTCGCGAAGGAACTGGAAGACGCGGCGGGTCAGGGGTTCATGACCACGAACTGGATGGAACAGAACAAGGCGCTGTTTCGCGCGCTGCGGCTGGAGCGACTCGTGACGTTTATTACGATCGGGCTGATCGTGTTTGTTGCGGCGCTGAACATCCTGATTTCGCTGACCATGATGGTAATGGAAAAAACTAAGGACATCGCTGTACTTCGTTCGATGGGTACCCGTAAATCGCAAATCCGGAGACTCTTCATCACGCAGGGTGTGTTGATCGGGGTCATCGGCACGGGGATCGGGCTGGTGGTTGGATTCGCGCTTTCCTGGGCAGGGGCGCGGTATCACCTGATTTCGCTCGCGCCGGAGGTATATTCGATCGACTACGTTCCCTTTGCGCCTCGGCTGATGGACGGGGTGCTGGTGGCGATCGTGGCGGTTGGCATCTCGTTTGTGGCGACGATGTATCCGTCGTGGTCGGCGGCGCGAATCCTTCCTGCAGAGGCCTTGCGCTACGAGTAATTCCTGCGGCGGTACGGGCGGGCCATTCCCGATTGCAAGGGGTTCAAATTGCGTGCCCCGGCCGGGGCCAAACACCACAGGCGTGACCAACGTCACATTGCAATGGTTAGAAACGGGTATAGAGTCGGCGGAATAAGGGCTGCCCAAGTGGGCAGTCCGCCCCGGGCGGCCTCCGTGATTTAATGGGCAGCAGGGCAACCCGGTCGCATCTAACGTGTGCGCAGGTTTGATGCGCGGCGAACGCGGGTTGCAGCTGGTCCCTGTATCGGGGGAGGAGCCGGTTGCATCTAATGGCAGAAGACCCGTTGCTGCGGGTCGTCGGGTTGAAGAAGGTCTTTCGCTCAGGCGAGTCGGACCTCGTGCTCTTTGAGAACTTGTCCTTCGAAGTCCAGAAGGGAGAGATGCTCGCGATCGTAGGCGAATCGGGAGCGGGCAAGAGCACCTTGTTACACATCCTGGGCGCTCTTGAAGGCGCTTCTCAAGGTGACGTATACTTCGCCAACTTGCAATTGAATACGCTCTCGGACGAAGCAGCCGCGGACTTTCGCAATCGGGAAATCGGGTTCGTATGGCAGTTCCACTACCTGCTTCCCGAGTTCACGGCGCTGGAAAATGCGGCCATGCCGCTCCTGTTACGCGGAAGCAAATGGAGCGCGGTACAGGACGACGCGAAGCGCTGGTTGCGCGAGGTGGGGCTCGAGCAACGCGGGCATCACCGCTCGGGAGAACTTTCGGGCGGCGAACAACAGCGGGTAGCCTTGGCACGTGCGCTCATCACCCAGCCGAAGGTTCTGCTGGCGGATGAGCCGACCGGGGACCTGGACGGGCGCACAGCCGAATCGGTTTTTGAATTGATCGCTCGACTCCATCGCGAGTACCAGCTGACCTCTCTGATCGCGACCCACAACCTTGCCTTTGCGCGGCGCTGTCACCGAGTGCTGCGACTGCATCATGGACATATAGAAGAAGTCGCGCCGGAGACGCTTCCAGTATGAGGCGGCGCAGGCAAATTCGGGAATTTGCGCTTGAGCGAGAGGACAAGCTTCCTGACAGCGGAGACGCGAGTCAGGATTTGGAAGGAAAAACCATAGCACCGGAGTGCCATTAGTAACTTCGGGAGCAGAAAATCGTTTCAGGGGGTTTGTTTCGTGGCCTCTTGATTGCATAATGTTGTATAGGGCCATGAGTTCCTTTGGGGGCGCTGCGAAGGCGTAGCCTTAGAGGAACTCGGGGGGAAGGGGCTATATGTTCGAACGTTATACGGAGAAAGCACGGCGCGTCATCTTTTTCGCGCGCTACGAAGCCAGCCAGTTCGGGTCTCCTTATATTGAGACCGAGCACCTGTTGCTGGGACTTCTGCGCGAAGACAAGGCCCTAACCAATCGGTTCCTGCGCTCTCATGCTTCGGTTGAATCCATTCGCAAGCAGATTGAAGGTCATACTACGATCCGGGAAAAGGTTTCGACGTCGGTTGATCTGCCATTGAGTAACGAATGCAAGCGAGTGCTGGCATATGCGGCCGAGGAAGCGGAACGGCTTTCGCACAAGCACATCGGGACTGAACATCTTCTGTTAGGTTTGTTGCGCGAAGAAAAGTGCTTTGCGGCGGAGATCCTGCACGAGCGCGGATTGCGCCTGCCGACGATTCGGGAGGAACTGGCGCGGAGCAGCCAGGAGAAGGCGCAGCCGCAGCGGCAGCGTGAGTCTTCCCTGCTGGCCGAGTTTTCGCGGGATCTGACCCAGGCTGCGATGGATAGCCAGCTCGATCCACTGGTTGGCCGAGAAGGCGAAGTCGATCGCGTAATTCAGATCCTGTGCCGGCGTACGAAGAACAATCCCGTGCTGATCGGCGAGCCGGGTGTTGGAAAGACGGCGATCGTGGAGGGCCTGGCGCAGCGAATTGCGGATGGCGAAGTTCCGTCGTTCCTCGCGGACAAGAGAATCCTGGCGCTGGATCTTTCGCTGATCGTGGCGGGCACGAAATACCGCGGACAGTTCGAAGAGCGGCTGAAGACCATCATGAAGGAGTTGATGGAGTCGCAGAACGCCATCATTTTCATCGACGAGTTGCACACGCTGGTGGGAGCGGGCTCGGCGGAAGGATCACTGGATGCCGCGAACATCCTGAAGCCGGCGCTGTCGCGCGGCGAGATTCAGTGCATCGGCGCAACGACCCCGGGGGAGTACCGGAAATCAATCGAAAAAGACCGTTCGCTCGAGCGGCGCTTCCAGGCGGTGAAGGTGCCGCCGCCGGACGAGGTCAACGCTACCAAGATCTTGTTCGGCATCAAGGACCGCTACGAGAAGTTCCACGCGGTCACCTACACCGATGATGCGATCAACTTCGCAGTGTCGCATTCGAACCGGTACATCCCGGATCGCTTCCTTCCGGACAAGGCGATCGACCTGATCGACGAGGCGGGCGCGCGCGTGAAGCTGCGCCAGACCTCGCTGCCGGAGGAGATCACCGAGGTTCAGAAGCGAATCAAGTTCATCGTTCACCGCATGGAGAACGCCATCGCGAACCACGAGTTCGAGAAGGCGCGCTTCTACTCGGACGAGGAACGCAAAGAGCGCGAGAACCTGCGCGCTCTTCGCGAAAAATATCATCTCGACGAATCTTCCACCGGAGTGGTCGGCAAAGAGGACATCGAGGACGTGGTATCCCGCTGGACGGGCGTCCCGATCATGTCGATCAAGGAAGAGGAGTCGCAGAAGCTGCTGCGCATCGAAGAAGAGCTGCACAAGCGGATCATCTCGCAGGATAAGTCGATTGTGGCGCTGGCGCGTGCCATCCGCCGCAGCCGCGCCGGGCTGAAGAGCCCGAACCGGCCGATCGGATCGTTCCTGTTCCTGGGACCGACGGGCGTCGGCAAGACGGAAGTTGCCCGCACGCTGGCGCAGTTCATGTTTGGCAGCGAGAAGTCGCTGGTGCGCTTCGACATGTCGGAGTTCATGGAGAAGCACTCGGTCTCGAAGCTGATCGGCTCGCCTCCGGGATACGTGGGCTACGAAGAGGGCGGCCAGCTGACCGAGCGCGTGAAGCGGGCGCCGTATTCGGTGGTCCTGCTCGACGAAATCGAGAAGGCGCATCCGGACGTGTTCAACATCCTGTTGCAGGTATTTGAAGACGGGCAGTTGACCGACGGACTCGGCAACACGGTCGACTTCAAGAACACGATCATCATCATGACGTCGAACATTGGAGCGCGTCACCTGCAGAGACGCGAGGGCCTGGGTTTCCAGTCGTCGAAGGAAGAGATGGTGTCGGAGAAGGTCGAGGACCTCGTGAAGAACGAGGTGAAGCGCACGTTCAATCCGGAGTTCCTGAACCGGTTGGATGAGATTATCCTGTTCAACGCTCTGGGCGAGAACGACCTGATCCAGATCCTCGAACTGATGGTCAGCCAGCTCAATCAGAACCTGGCGCAGCGCTCGATCACGGTGACCGTGACGGACGAGGCGAAGAAGTGGATCCTGAACCAGACGCTCACGGACCGCAGCTACGGCGCGCGTCCACTGCGGAGAGCCTTGCAGAAATACATCGAGGATCCGCTGTCGGAAGCACTGATTCAGGGAACGATCACGACACGGCCCGCGTTCATCGAAGTCTTCCTGGATGGGGAGAAGCTGTACTACCGTCCGGTGGACTCGAAGGAGACTGAGGGTGTGTTGTTGTACGAGAACTAGCTGCTAGCTACTGGTTTCTAGCAAACGAGCCGCCGGCGAAAGTCGGCGGCTTTTGCGTTTGGGGGAGTGAGTGACGCTATGAAGGTTGCTCTAGAATTTCGCGGGAATTTTCAGATATTGACTTTGTACGAATGCAGCGATTGTGCCGTCCTTTTGGAGTAAAGCGAACCAGACTGCGTCGCCGGAAAAGTCTTGAATTGTATCGGCCCATTTGGGCGTAACGAACCACTGGAGGTACGGGACCAAAATCGTCTGGTCTTACACTGCAGCTCCCCCCTACGCCAAGTTCGCTGTCCGTAACCACGCGCTCATCTCGCGTAAATAGGTACGAGATCGCCTTCGTGTTCGCGTCCCAAGCAATCGTAAAATGAACACTTCTAATTTTAATCGAGGCGCAGGGATCGTAGTGGCCCACATGCGTCAGGCACTACTGACCATGATTTCGTGCCCTCAGCACCTGCTCTGGAGCTCGAGAACCGAGTTGAGGAACAGTGCGGACTTGAGCTCTGGCATGCCCGCCCAACATCAGGGAAACGAAACAAACCAACAAGTGGTTGCGAGAGGATCCCTTAACGATCGCAGAGCGAAATCGAGGCGGCATTCTCTTCATATAGAGATTCTATGCAGACCAACGGCGCGAATCGTGGTAACAAAGGTAACCGGTGAGCGTGATGACAAAGTTTAAAAAACCCGGCTGCTTCGCTCCGCTGGACAGGCGACGGCGCCTGTCCCCACGCGGCTTGTGGCGATCCTGACAGGTGGTCCTATCCGCTCAGTCGTTGATCGCTTGGTACGCAAGCGCCTGCACTTCGCGATCGAGCGTCAGGTCGCCGGTCGGATGCAGTTGTCCCATGAAGATAACGATCATCTCCTCTTTGGGATCGATCTTAAACGTCGTGTAGAAGAAGCCTCCCCAGCCCAGGGCGCCCGCAGAGCCGATTTCTTTCAGTGGGGCTTTGCCGTCGATGCCGAAGCCAATCCCAAACCCCATGTCATTATCGATTCGGCCAAGTTGATCGTGAGACATCATCTCAAGTGTCTTGCGGCTGATGAGACGGGTTGAGCCGACCTTGCCTCCGTCGAGGATGAACTGGCAGAAGCGCGCATAGTCTTCGGTGGTAGAGACGAGGCCAGCGCCTCCGGAGAAGAGCTTTTTAGGGCCTTTGTACGGATAGTCAGCAGAGTAGCTGAACGGGCTTTCGACAATCGGCGAATCGGGAAAGCGCTGCAGACCTTTGTCGGCGTAGTAGGTGTAAGCGGTGGCGAGGCGGTCGACTTTGTTACCGGGCGGATAGAAGTACGTATCTTTCATCCCGAGTGGTTCGAAGATGCGCTCGCGGAAAAACTGGTCGAGTGGTTTTCCGGAGAGCACCTCGACCAGGCGCCCGATGACATCGATGCCGAGACCGTATTCGTAGCGGTCGCCGGGATTGAACAGCAGCGGCTGAGCGGCGAGACTCTTGGTCATATCGGCAATCGTACCGTCGTACTGAAGCAGGCCGCTGGTGACATCGCCTTTCTGGTAGAGCGGTCCAAGCACCTCATTCCACTGGTAGGTAATTCCCGACGTGTGGCGCAGAAGATCGCGGATAGTGATCTCTTTCGTCGCCGGAATCGTGTACGGGTCGCCGGTTGCGGGCTTCACAAATACCTTCATGTTCTTGAATTCGGGAAGGTATTTCGAGACCGGATCGGCGAGGAGAAAATAGCCTTCTTCGTACAGCATCATGGCGGCGAGGCTGGTAATAGGCTTGGTCATGGAGCAGATGCGGAAGATGGCGTCGGTGCGCATGGGCTTGGAATTTTCGCGATCGGCCATGCCCTGTGCTTTGAACCATGCGACTTTCCCATGCCGCATGACTAGCGTGACGGCGCCGGCGATTCGCTTGTTGTCGATGCTTTGCTGGACTTCTTTGCCCACGCGCTCCAGGCGTTCGGATGAGAGGCCGACGGACTCGGGCTTGGCAGTAGGGAGATCCTGGGCGAAGGCAAGCGTAGCGAAGAGCAGGGTGGTTGCAAGGATGCATGCAAAGGGTCGTAAGGGGAGGGGCGTCGTGCGCATGAGTTCGTTTCTCCAAGAGACGCTGAACGATGCGCAGCTAAGGTACCGCAATACCTCCGGGTTACTCAATCATGGGCAACAGGCGCGCGGTTTGGGTCCGAAGGCGCCGATGGCTTGTGGAGATGTTGCGGGTCGGTGCCGCTGCACGACACAACTTGTGCGTGGAATTGTTTTTGTAAGTGAGATTCGCCTTCTGTTAGCAAAATTGCCTTCCTTCATACTTCTTTGCGACCGGCGCGGCGTGTTTGGAATCCTAGTTCCTGTCGCGGGCTGGCGTTGACGTTTCGGACAGATACCCTCACAAGTGGTCGAAAAGGAGCTCTATGGAGAAGGTCAACCTCGCGGAGAAGTTTGGGCAGATCACGGAGTACTGGAAGCCGTATATTGCCGGGGAACTCAACGGCCAGATGGTGAAGCTCGACAAACTGAAGGGCGAGTTCGTCTGGCATCATCACGAGCACGAAGATGAGTTGTTCTTGGTAGTGAAGGGACGCTTCCGGATGGAACTGCGCGATCGGAACATCTGGCTCGAGGAAGGCGAGTTCCTCGTGGTGCCGCGGGGCGTGGAGCATAGGCCCGTGGCTGAGGAGGAAGCGTGGATCGTTCTGTTCGAGCCGGCGACGACGCTCAACACCGGAAACATCAGGAACGAACGTACACTGGACCAACTGGAGCGCGTGTAAGGCTCCTGTCACGGTTAAGGGTTGTCACGACGAGGAGAGGGATTCGCCGCAGATTTGCGGAATCGATCCAGCTTTGCACTTTCACGAAGGAGACTGAATTCGACCGATGGCTCACACTGCTATCAGTGATTTGAAACTGGAAAACATCGAGGAGGCCGCGCGCGTCATCGATCCGGTATTCCTCGACAGTCCGCAATTCGAGGACGAGCAGCTGTGCGCCGCATTGGGACGCCGGGTCGCCGTGAAGGTCGAGACGGCCAATCCGATCCGCAGCTTCAAGGGACGCGGAGCCAGTTATCTGTGTCGTAAGCTCGATCCGACAATGAAGGTGATCTGTGCATCCGCCGGAAACTTCGGGCAGGCGGTGGCATACGTCGGGCGCAGTCGCGGAATGGCGGTGCAGGTATTCGTTCCGACCCACGTGAATCCCATCAAGGTGAAGAGAATGGAGTCGTTCGGTGCAAAAGTGACGATCTCGGGCGTAGACTTCGACTCCGCGAAACAGAACGCGCGCAACGAAGCCGCCGCAAAATCTGATTCCGTGTTCGTGGAAGACGGCGAGGATCCGGCAATCAGCGAGGGCGCTGGGACGATTGGTCGCGAGCTATTGCGCATGGGAGAGATCGACACGTTCGTGATCCCATTGGGCGATGGGGCGCTGATCACGGGAGTTGGTGCGTGGGTGAAGCACCATTCGCCAAAATCGAAGATCATCGGTGTTTGCCCTGCGGGGGCCCCGGCAATGGAGAGAAGTTGGCGCGCGGGCAAAGTAGTTAACATGACTGGGGTAAACACGATCGCTGACGGAATTTCTGTCGGCGCACCCGTCGCCCGGTCGCTGGAACGCATGCGTAGCCTTGTGGACGATATCGTGCTCGTAGAGGACTCGCAGCTTTTAGAGGCGATGCGACTTGCGGTATCCACGTTAGGGATCATTCTCGAACCCTCAGGCGCCGCGGGCGTCGCAGCCATTCGGGCGCATGATCTTCCGGGCGATCGATTGGCTACTGTCCTGACTGGTGGGAACGTACATCCTGACCTTTTGGTCAAGATGTTCGGTTGAGCTGAAGCGGCGAAAGCCAGTATCCTTTACGTGTTTCCAACATCAAATCGGAACCCATGCAACTGACCGTCTATACCGCCTTCTGGTGCCCGGACTGCCGCATTGCCAAGCGTTTCCTGGCTGAACACAAGGTGCCCTTCAAAGAGATCGATATCGAGACCACACCCGGCGCTGCCGAGGAGGTCGTACGGCAGACCGGGAAACGCGCCATTCCCCAGTTTGTGATCGACGGCGAATGGGTCCAGCCCTATCGGCCCGGCGAAGGCTTCCTCTACGACGAAATGACCAAGCGGCTGGGCCTGAAGAGAACGTAAATTCCAGCGCGAGTCGAATGGCCAGTCACTGTCCTGAGCACGAAAGCCCCCCTTTCGGGCTACCTTTCCGTGTAACTCATTGAGACGAGGACGATTTCCCCGGTACATCTCCTTCCGTGACTAGGGAAAACGGGACCAGCGGGGCAAGATAGCTCCTGAAAGACAGACTGCCACGGGCCCTTAGTGACTCCCCAATAGGTTTCCGGCAGCGGGGAACCGAAATATGTCAGAGCAAGAGACCAAGGTTGAAGTAGACCAAGCTGCCGAAAGTTGGACCTGGCTGGTGGAAGTCGCTACGGCGGTACTTCTGCTGGTCGGAGCGGCCGTCGCCCTGCACTTTTACGCCACCCCAACAAACAACACTGACCTGCAGGACCAGGTGCACGATCTGAGCCTTCAGGTCCAGCAAATGAAGCAGGAGCAGGCGATGCCGGTGATGGTGTTGAACCGGTATCGGAATTCGATCTGCTACGTGTTTGGCGTTTATCAGGTGGGCTTCCCAAACCAGCCTCCGCGGTTGCGCGCGCGGGTTTCGGGGACAGGGTTCGTCGTGGCGAAGGGTTTGCTGGCAACCAACCGTCACGTGGCGGAGCCCTGGTACGGCGATTCGGAAGCCGATGCCCTGATCCAGAAGGGCGCCACGCCGAAGCTGGAAAAGCTGGTCGCATTTTTCCCGGGGGCGCCGGAGCCGTTTGATATTACGCCGACTGTTGTTTCGGCTCACAGCGATCTTGCAGTGTTGCACCTGGACTTTACGCCTGTGACGCGCGGCCTCGCGCCGCTGCCGTTGGCGACGAATGCGACACCGCCCGGAGAACTGGTCACGGTGATTGGATATCCAATGGGCGTCGCAGGAATGGTGGCGAAGTCGCCGACGGAGGTTTATGAACGGCTGGCTTACCGCCACGATGACATCAATGCCGCGAGCGAACTCGCTGCGCTATCATTGATTCGTCCTTCGGCGACGGTGGGACACCTCGGAGATGCAGTTGGCGACAAGCTGATCTATGACGCTCCGACGGCACACGGCGGCAGCGGCGGCCCGGTATTCAACTCGTCAGGCCAGGTGATCGGGATTAACTCCGCTTATATCGACGGGTTCTCGGGTGGCACGCTTGGGATTTCCGTGGACGCGCTGCGGCCCCTCATTGAAGCTGCGCAGAGGCGCGTTCCGGCGAGCGATCTACAGGTCGTTCCGGCCAGCGCGAAGAAGTAGAAATCCCAGTAGCCTTCATCGGTCTACAGCGCCGCGTCCTTTTTTTGGAATCCGCGGAACCATCCGGGCTCGCGCACGTGTTCATCGTGCAGACGCCGCAGGCGGGCCGACATGACTCCCTGGCGTCCCAAATAACCCACTAGCTTGCGTGGGTCGTTCCGGTCGACAACCGGGAGACGCCCGATGTCGCTGTGCAGCATCTTCTCGGAAGCCTCTGAGATGAGCTCGTCCGGATAGGTCACGATCAATGTGCGTGATCCTGCTTCGAGCACACTATTCACACCCGCAGGATCCCCATCCAGCGCTCGGAGGATGTCTCCACGCGTGATGAGGCCGGACAATTTGCCCTCTTCATCTACGATGAACAGGCCCTGGTGCTGACTCACGGCCGGATCGTGTTTTGCGATTCGCTCGGCGAGTTCAGCAACCCGCATCGTGGCGGGGATCGTAGGGACGTTCTGGTCCATCGTTTCCGAGACCGAGACCTGCTGCATCACGTCGGTTTCGTAGTCCTGATGGATGCGCAGGCCGCGGCGCGCCAGCTTCTCGGTCATGATGGACGACTTGGGCATGAACAGCATGGCAATGCCGTCAGCAATCACGCTGACCAGCATCAGTGGCAGGACGGCGTTATAGTCCCGCGTAATTTCGAAGGCGAAGATGATGAAGGAGAACGTGGCGCGGGAAGCAGCGCCGAAGACGGCTCCCATGGCGACCAGCGCGAATGCTCCGGCGGCGAGATTCGCGGACGGAAACAGGCGGTTCACCACTAGCGCAAACACACCGCCGAGCGCAGCGCTCGACATGAACATGGGCGCGAGCAAGCCGCCGGAAGTCCCCGAGCCGAGGGAGATCACCAGTGCCACGGCCTTAGCGAGCATGACCACGATCAGCAGTTTCAAAGCTAGCTGCGCGTTCAGGATGTCGCCGATGGTGTCATAACCGACGCCCAACGCGCGGGGCACGAAGTAACCGATGATGCCGAGCCCGAGGGCACCGATCGCCGGCCACCACATGTCGTCAATGGGTAACTTCTCGAATTGATCTTCGACCCAATACAGCAGCTTGCTGAAGCCGACGGCGGCGAGTCCGCACAGAACGCCCAGCACCAGGTAAAACGGAAGAGCACGGGGAATGCCGAAGTCCATGGGCGCGACGGAGAACATGGGCCCAGCGCCCAGCAGTTGCATGTGAACCGCGGTCGCCAATGTGCTCGCGATGACGAGGGGAATGAAGGAGCGCGATTTGAACTCGAAGAGCAGAAGCTCGATGGCGAGAATGACGCCTGCAATAGGCGTGTTAAAGGTCGCCGACATTCCTGCCGCCGCGCCACAAGCAAGCAGAACTTTGCGCTCGGAAGCTGTGGTGTGAAAGACCTGTCCGACCAGTGAGCCGACAGCGCCGCCAGTTTGGATGATCGGGCCTTCCGCGCCGAAGGGACCACCGGTACCGATGGCGATCGCGGCGGAAATCGGCTTGAGGATCGCAACTCGAGGCTCAATGCGGCTGCGGTTCACCAGCACGGCCTCCATGGCTTCCGGGATGCCGTGGCCTTTTATCTTGGGCGTTCCGTACTTGGCCATGATGCCGACGATGATGCCGCCAACCACCGGCGTGACAATGACCCAAAGTCCGAGATGATTCAGGCGAGCGCTGACGAAAGTGGCGTCCCAGCGATGGAAGAAGAACAGATTCGTGAACAGGCCGATCAGTTTGTATAGAAGGAAAGCGACTCCCCCGGCGACGAGGCCAATGCCGGCCGCCAGAAAAGAAACGAGCACGATGCGAAACTGCGCCGGTTCGCTCTTAGCAAGCGAAGGCAACGGACGCGTGCCGTCCGTTCCCAAAGGAAGCAAAGCTCCGCCGTCGGCGGAAGCGATCGCTGCTTCGTGGCCGTCTCGAGGTTTTTCTGAAGCCATTTGTTAGGTAGTGCGTCCCCTCTTCCGAACGGCCGCTTGGGCGTGGTAGCCGTTGGAGTTTCGGGTTCCTCGCATTGCCCTACGAAGCGCAGCGACCAGCGCCGGACCAGCCGAGCGCAATTCGGCCCGGTGGTGCAACGACAGGTCGCGCAACACTTTCTCACCGCGAGGCGTCAGGGTAAGCAGCACTTCGCGGCGGTCGTCGCCGCCGCGATGCCGCCGCACGTATCCGGCGACCGCCAGGCGATTGACGAGTTCGACCGCGCTGTGGTGCTGGATCTGCAAACGCTCCGCTACTTCGCCGATGGTGGGCCGCGCCCCATCCGGCAGCCCCTTCAAGCTCAGCAAGAGTTGGTGTTGTCTTGGCTCCAGGCCCGCGGCACGGGCCGCCTGTTCACTGAAAGAGAGGAAGCAGCGTATCTGATAACGCAGCTCCGCCAATGAAGTGTAGTCCGACAGGGTGAGTGTTTCCATGCCGCGGATTATATCGTAGCAAGACAAGTTTCCCTTTTTGTATCGTAACACGATGTGTTTATTTCCTGAACGGGATTGAGCTTTTCGGCATGAAAATGTGTACGTTTCCGGGCTCCCGGCTTGCTTGGACGCCTGCTCCGGCCTCGTTTACAATCCTCGGTTCCGAATTTTCAACTACTTGGAGTTGCTCCTTGATTCCTCGCTATACCCGTTCCGAAATGGGACGCATCTGGGGCGAAGACAACCGATTTCGCACCTGGCTCGCCGTGGAAGTGGCTGCAACCGAGACGATGGCCGAGGCCGGCATGGTCCCAAAGGAGGCAGCCAAGGCGATTCGGGAGCGTGCTGACTTCAAACTGGAACGGATCCAGGAGATCGAGGCGGAAGTCCGCCACGACGTCATTGCCTTCACCACGGCGGTCGCGGAGATCGTCGGCCCGCACGCCCGCTGGTTCCATTACGGACTGACATCAAACGATGTGGTCGACACAGCACAGGCCCTTCTGATCAAGCAGGCGTCGGGAATCATCCTGGGGGATTTGGAGAAGCTGGCGGAGGTCCTGAAGCGGCGGGCGTGGGAGTTCAAGGATACCCCACAGATCGGGCGCACCCACGGCATTCACGCCGAGCCGATCACCTTCGGGTTCAAGCTGGCGAATTGGTATTCGGAGGCGCAGCGCAATATCGCGCGCTTCAAGGCGGCCGCGGAGGGCATGCGAGTCGGAAAGTTTTCTGGAGCCGTGGGTACGTTCGCCCACCTGTCTCCGGAACTGGAAGAGAAGATCTGCGCTCGCCTTGGCCTGAAGGCGGCGGACATCTCGTCACAAGTGATCCAGCGCGATCGGCACGCACACTACCTGGCCACGCTGGCGGTAATCGCGTCCACGTTGGACAAGATCGCCACGGAGATCCGGCATCTGCAGCGAACGGAGGTCCGAGAGGCGGAAGAATTCTTCAGCGAGAAGCAGAAAGGGTCGTCGGCCATGCCGCACAAGCGGAACCCCGTGACGTGCGAGCAGATCAGCGGACTGGCGCGGGTGGTGCGGTCGAACGCGCAGGCCGCATTCGAAAACGTTCCACTCTGGCATGAGCGCGACATTTCGCACTCCTCCGTCGAGCGGGTCATCTTGCCCGATTCGACGACGCTTGTGGACTACCTCCTGAACAAGACGACCAACCTGATCGACACGATGTTCGTGTATCCAGCCCGCATGAAGGCGAATCTCGAGAGCACTCGCGGACTGGTGTTCAGCGGGCAACTGCTGCTGGACCTGGTCGACCACGGCGTCTCGCGCGAAGATGCCTACCGCATGGTGCAAGGCCATGCCATGCGCGCGTGGAAGGAAGATCTGGATTTCCGCCAACTCGTGCTGCAGGACGAGAACATCACCAGCCGGGTCCCGGCGAAGCAGATCGAGCATGCCTTCGATCTGAAACGACAACTCCGCAACATCGATAAGATCTTCGCGAGAGTGTTCACGGATAGAAGCGGAACTGCCAAGCCGAAGGAAATTTCGGCCCGGAAGAAGAAGACTCCCGCCCGGCTCACCCGCCGAGACAGATAGCCGGGGAGCCGAGGCCCCGTCCATCGAAAGCGTAGCCCGAGGAGGCAGAATCCCCCGAACATCATCCTGTAATCAATTGATTTAAAGCCACTTATATCTCACGCCAAAAATCGCAAGATTCGAGCATCCCAAACCGAGCTACTGCCATCCAATAATTAACTGAACGGTTAGTTAATTAAACTTACTTCTTATTTGAGGATGGAAAAAATGAACGCTAGAAAGTTAATGACTGGGGCTTTCTCTCTTTTGTTGGTGGGGTTGCTGAGCATTAGCATGGTCGCGCAGACGAGCAGCGCATCTCGTTATGATGCGACGGTCCAGACGGCCGTGACAGAAAAGCTAGCAAAAAACGAAAAGTTTCAGAACGTGAAATCCACGGTTGAGGACGGCATCGTGACCCTTACGGGCACTGTGGACCTTTACCAGGACAAGCTTGACGCGGCCAGGACGGCCAAGAAGATCAAGAACGCGCAGGGCGTTCGCAATCTGATTACGGTAGCTGGAGCCGCGGTGACCGATGCGCAGTTGACGGAACAGCTGTCGCGCAAGCTCTACTACGACCGCGTGGGTTGGTATGACAGCGCCTTCAATTACTTCACGCTGAACGTGAAGGATGGCGTCGTGACGCTGGGCGGCCAGACATACAACGATGTGGGCCGCGATTCCGCGCTGGCACTGGTTCAGCGGACCGAAGGCGTGAAGGACATCGTGAGCGAGGTGAAAGTTTCACCGGTCTCGATGTTCGACGACAGCATTCGCCGGCATGCGTTTCGGGCGATCTACGGCGCCTCGGTGCTGAACAAGTATGCGATTGACCCGGCGCGTCCGATCCGGATCATCGTTGATAACGGGCATATCACCCTGTACGGCACGGTGATCAACGATATGGACAGACAGATCGCGGGAATGCGGGCCAACCAGGTGTTCGGAGCGTTTAGCGTCCAGAACAACCTGGTGGTCGAGAACAGTTCGAAACAGGGGTTGTAAGCTTCCACTCCTCTCTCCGGGCACGGCCAAAAGCCGTGCCCTTTTTTTGAGGGGTCGTTGGTCGTTGGGAGAACTTGAAGTGAGATGACAAACGTGAAGAAGAGCTTCTAACCGCAAAGATCGCAAAGAACGCCGCGAAGGGGGCAAAAAAATCTGCGCTAGCTCATCTGGATCGCGTCTAATGAGCCATGAGCTGACGACCGGAGACCGTCTTCACGCACGGTTGATCAGCGAAGCGACGTAGCCCGCGCCGAAACCGTTGTCGATGTTCACGACGCTCACGTTCGACGCGCAGGAGTTCATCATTCCCAGCAACGCAGCGATTCCCTTGAACGAGGAACCATAGCCGACGCTCGTGGGCACGGCAATCACGGGAACGCCTACCAGGCCGCCGACCACACTCGGTAGAGCACCTTCCATACCGGCACAGACGACGATCACGCGCGCCTTCCCGAGAGCTTCTCGATTCGCCAGCAAGCGGTGGATTCCGGCGACACCGACGTCGTAGAGATGCTGGACATCGTTACCCATCATCTCGGCGGTGACGACGGCCTCTTCGGCAACCGGGATGTCGCTCGTTCCCGCGGAAACAACCGTGATGGTTCCCTTCCCGTGAATCTTGTGATCGCGCTGCAAGACAATCGCCCGCGCAAGTTCCCGATACTCAGCGCCGCGAAGCATCTTCTTGACGGCGGCAAACTGCTTCTCGTCGGCACGGGTGGCGAGCACGTTGCCACCGTGCTTGGCAAGCCGCTTGAAGATACCGGCGAGTTGCGCAGGCGTTTTACGCTCTCCAAAGATGACCTCCGGCATGCCGACCCGCAGCGCACGGTGATGGTCCACCTTGGCGAAGTCGAGGTCTTCGAAGGGCATGTGGCGGAGACGCGAGACCGCGTCGTCGGGAGAAAGAGATCCCGATCGGACTTCCTGAAACAGCTTCCGGATGGAGTCAGCGTTCAAGAGGAATCAGCATTCAGCAGTCAGCGCTTAGCATTCAGTATTCCAGCACTTGGCCGTTGGCATTTGGCCGACAATGCCTAGATTAGCACTCCGAAGAAACGGGAGTTCGGAGGATGACCTCAACAACCGCTCTGGGCAGCACGCGCTCTAACTGCTTTTCTTCCACGTAGCTTGTGAACGAGATCGAAATATGCGCTGCGCGCGGCGCCCGGTTCTTCTACGTGCGTCAGAAAGAGGCCGCGAATGTAGCGCGGCGTGGCGCGGCCTTCCAGGTAGGCATCATAGAGATCGGAGCCCAGCAGGTAGCCGAGTTGCTGAGTGACATATTCGAATTTAGCTCCGCTGCTGCGGATACCGTCATCGAGCGAACCGCGAACATCATCGCATTGCTTCGGAATGGTTTCCAGCAACCGATGCAGCAGCAGAAAGTTCACCGCGCGATTCGACTCGGTGAAGCTGAGCCCGGTCTGCCGCTCGACATCTTCCCGCGTCTGATCGCTCAGGTCACGCAAATCGCTTTCGCGCAATGCCGGCCGTGCCGGAGTCAAGACCCGTGATCCCACATAGGCCAAGGCATTTTCGAGCACGCGAGCGTAGAAGAAATCCCCGGGCTCGTCCGCGGCCTCTTCTCGCGCAGTCACCTGAGCCGGCAAGCCTCGGCAAGCATGATGCAGGAAACGTGCAGCTTCCTCGGCGGCAAACATCATCTGCAGCTCGTGCATGTAGAACGCGTTCACCTGCGGCAGGTACACGCATCCGCGATCCTGGATTCGCTGCAGCATCGCGGTGCGCTCCTCTTCGCTTACGGCTTTGCGGTTGAGCAGGCGATGAAGCAAGCCATCCGAGTGGCGGAAGTAGACTTCCGGCAGCAAATCCACGAGGAACTTCGGTTGTGTCGTGTTGTGCGATGAGTAGCGATCGATCCGCAGAAACTGCACCAGTCCGTCAATCAGGTTGTAGACCGTCGGAGCGATGTCAGGCGGGTCCGAGTCCTCACGCTTCCAACTGTTGAGGCACAGCCGGTAGTTTTCATACTTCTCGAGTGGTGTTGCGTTGAACACGCACACGACACGATCTGCAACTTGTACCGCATCGACGCGCTCCAGGCGCTCGCCGGCGGCCTTCCAGTAAAGGGCATCGACGTTCTGCAGAACGGTGAGCGTCCGCTCATCAGGCAGGCGTTCCCACAAGGTGCGTGGCAAATGACCCGGAGCCAGATGGGACTCCCCGAACAACACCAAGACCAACGCCGTGGGATGCTGCTGGCGAATTTCGGCAATCTTGTCGACGGCGTGGCGGTCGCGGGCACCGATTTTGCGCAGGTCCTCGCGTGGCATGCAGTCGAGGCCGTAAATCGCCTCAGTGTGTTCCCGAGCTGCGACGAGCAGTTCGTAAAACGGCTCCCAGTCGTATCCCCAGTCGAGATGAAAGCGAATGCGTTCCCGTAGCTCGTTCTCGGTGATCTCGCGCCGCCACCACTCGTCAAGGATGTGCTGATCGCGAGCAAAGATCGTCTCGAGGCCTAGAACCACTGGACGCTCACCCGCCAACGCACAATGCTCGAGCAGCGATCCAGCGAAGCGCTGGCAAGCAGGCAAGGCGTGATAGTCGCCGATCAAAACGATGTCGGCATTCTGAACCTGGGCGTGAACCTGACCGATGTCGAGAACCGCCTCGTAGGAGCGGTAAGCCTGACTGAAATCCCTCAGATACTTACGGCGGCCATTCGGATCGTTGGCACGGATTTCGCGCTCCACGCCCTCGAGCGCATGCAATTGCGCTGCCGAGCGTCGAGATCGCAAGTGTGAGGCGTTCGCCATACTTCATTCGAACAACTGCAACGTGGTGCATGCATTTTGAGAACCGTTTCGCCAAAGCGGTTCCCGGCTTGACTATTCTTCCGACGCGTCCCTATGCTCACCAGTTGCTAGTGCTTCGCCCGAAGGAGCCTCAATCGCCCATGTATCCGGCGCAAAACCTGACTGTAGCTGCGACCGGGGCAAGCGGCTCCATCTTCCTGAAACACTTCCTGCAAGCGGTCGAACGCGACGCCCGCATCAAAACCGTGAACTTCATCGCATCCGACGGCGCCTTGCGCGTTCTCGCCGAAGAACTTCGACTCAAAGGACGCAATGGGCTCGTGGCGCAAATCCTTGGCAAACAAGGCCGAAAAATCGAATTGCAATCCAATGCCGATATCGGCGCCAATGTGGCCAGCGGGTCGTACCCGGCGGATGCGATGGTCGTGATTCCGTGCAGCGTGGGAACCCTCGCCCGCATTGCTAATGGCATCGCTGCCCAACTCATCGAGCGTGCCGCCGACGTAACACTCAAAGAACGGCGTCCGCTGGTGTTGTGCGTGCGCGAGACGCCACTCAGCAAAATCCACATCCGCAACATGTACCGCGCCGCCGACGCAGGGGCGACCGTATTCCCTCTGATTCCCACCTACTACAACCGCCCGGCAACTCTCGACGACATGGCGCGCGAATTTGCCTATCGCGTGCTGGCGCATCTTGGCTTACCCCAGCCCGGTGCCTACCGCTGGAAAGCCTGACAGGCGCAACATGCGGGGAGCGAGGCTTTCCCCGGGGAGGGATCTCCAGTTTGGTACGCATTAGGCCAATCAACCAGATAGCGTTCGGACATGTCCGTCGGAGGCATGGATGGCGAGATCCAGGACGAGCGGGTGAACATTCCGAGGATGTTTGATGCTTTCCGTGGTACCCACTTTCGTGCCGATTGACTCCGGAGGCGATTCCGTACTAGTCTGCGATTACACCGGAAAGGAGGTGGTCGGATGACAAGTTCAGATGGCAGTAGTACCAAAAGACCAGGTGAGGTGGCTGCGACTTAGAGCGGTCGCTCTAAGCGGGGTGTTTGCTGGGCTGAAAAGCTCGGCGGATGCTACAGCCCGCACACTACCGGTGAGTTAGGGTTGCGATCCGCCCGGCGCTCAGGTCGCGCTGGGATCCCGGAGTTGCCGAAGAGGCCACGTAGAGTGACCACCTCTTGGTCAATCCCAACAGTACCACCGGCGGCCCGCGTGCTTCACGTACGCGGGCCGTTTGATTTTTGCAGTATTCTTATCCGCGCCATGAAGGTCGTAATTTCGCTGCTACGCGGCATCAACCTCGGCGGCCATCACAAAATCAAGATGAGCGATCTGTGCGCGCTTTACGGGTCGCTCGGCCACTGCGACGCGCGCTCGCATATCAACAGCGGAAACGTCGTGTTTCGCACGGCGGAGCGCGATCTCGGGGCTGTCGCGAAGAAACTGGAGGGGGCGATCGAGAAAAAGTGCGGCTTCCACGCCGACGTGCTGGTCCGCACGACTGCAGAACTTCGCGACGTGATCCGCCGCAATCCGTTTGGGAAGCGCGAGGATATTCACCCCGGCAAGCTGCTGGTTACGTTTCTTCCGAAGAAACTCGCCGCGGACGTCTCCGAGCAGATTCGTAATTTCAACGCCGATCCCGAGGAGATGCACCTCGACGGCCGGGAGATCTATACCTACTTCCCCGACGGTGCTGGGAGGTCGAAATTGTTCTCTGCGCTGTCGGGGAAGCTGCTGAAGAACGAAGGAACGTCACGAAACTGGAACACGGTTCTGAGGTTGATGGACATTGCAGAGGAACTTGAAGCGCTCTGAGGAAGGCAGTCTACGTCTTGCCGCTTGCCGCGGCCTTCTCAAACCCTTTCAGAATGACTTCTTCGGTTTCGCGCGCGAGCTGAAGAGGAGCCAGTTCGTCCCGGCGAAACCAGCGGGCCTCGTCAGCATCATCGCCGGCGGCAAGTTCTCCCGCGACCGGCCTGCACAGAAAATCGATTAGCACATAGTGGTATTTCATTCTTCCCTGCTCGTCGGGAAGCACGCGCTCAAACACGCCCAACAGTTCGCCGGGGTCGATGGTGAGCCCGGTTTCTTCGAGCGCCTCCCGGATCGCCGCTTTGCGCAAAGTCTCGCCGACTTCGAGGACACCGCCGGGGATCGACCATTTCCCCTGGAGAGGCGGGCGGCCCCGCTTG
>Ga0210386_10000720_pt1 | contig 30450 bp, 21 predicted proteins | sample IncBWH32OmetaG_FD_160091 | JGI IMG/M metagenome (GOLD analysis project Ga0210386, IMG submission 160091) | Forest soil microbial communities from Barre Woods Harvard Forest LTER site, Petersham, Massachusetts, United States - Inc-BW-H-32-O ...
TGTCGACCGAAGAACGTTGAGAGACATGCCTTCAAACGGATGGCGAGCGCGGATAACTGTGACTCTCTCGGGAAGGTGCTGATGATGGGTAGTGTGTAGCGGCTTCCTTTGGGTCGGTGGATCATGAGAAATTACTGACCCTGCTAGCCCAACAGATAGCGGACGGCCGTGTGCTGCGCCTCATTGAGGCGATGCTCAAGGCAGGCAGCTATGGGAAAGGGCGGCTCTTTCCAACAGAGCGCGGGACTCCTCAAGGCGGGGTAGCTTCACCCTTGCTCAGCAACATCCTCCTGACGCCGTTTGATCGGGAGATGCGGCACAAGGGATATCAGCTGACGAGGTACGCGGACGATTGGGTAGTCACCTGCAAGTCCGCGGCAGAGGCGCGAGCAGCAATCGACGCTGCTGGCCGCATCCTGAAACAACTGGGCGTGGATCTGCATCCGCAAAAGACGCGGGTCGTTCATGTTCAGTACGGCTTCGAATTCCTCGGCTACAAGATCAAGCGCGGGAAGAGACTTTTTCTTCCTGCGACTAAGATCCGCAGCCGGGCACGCTCGGGTGGGCTCTATGCCTACCCCCGCGAGAAATCGATCCGGCGTTTCAAGGATGAGGTGCGGCAGCGCACGAAGCGGCGTGTGCCTCTGGCGACCGAGCAGTTGATCGAAGCGCTGAACCCGCTCTTGAGAGGTTGGGGCGAGTACTACAAACGTGCCCACGTCCGAAAGCTCTTCAACCAACTCGACCGATGGATCGTGCGACGCATCTGGTCGCATCGATTCAAGCGCTGGCGTAACTGTGGTTGGAAACAACTGCCGACTGCTACGCTCTTCGGGGAGTATGGGCTGGTGAATCTGGTCAGGTTAATACCTTCCTTGCGTCCTCGACTCGTTGAGTCTTCGTGAAAGCCGTGTGCGGGAAAACCGCATGCACGGTTTGGGCGGCGGACGGTGGCCAGCATCGAAACCTGATGCGCCACCTCCGACCCGACAGCTTCGCGCGAGCGGAGTGAAGGGCCAAAGGTGAAACACGGGAGTAGGACAACGGATCTGGATGCGAGTCAGAGAAGCAGAAGCTTACGCAAGTAAGGCCGGCGCGGAGGCAGATGGGCGGAACCCGTCAAGGGCCGGGTCTGGTGCCGAGACTGGTACGGCGACGGATGGAGAAACGAAACCGGAGGCAGCGCAGGGACTTCAGGAAGCTGCGCTGGAACGCAGCAACATGATGCGCGCCTACCCGCGGGTGGTGGAAAACAAAGGAGCACCGGGAGTCGATGGGCTCACGGTTCTGGAGTAGAAGCCATGGCTGCAGGCGCACTGGGCGAAGATAAAACAAGCTCTGTTGTCGGGTGAATCCATGCCTGGAGCAGTGCGCAAGGTGGAGATAGCGAAGCCGCAAGGCGGGGTACGCATCCTGGGCATTGCCTGTGCGCTGGATCGCCTGATCCAACAGGCACTTCATCAGATACTGCAACCCCTGTTCGATCCCGGGTTCTCGGAATCGAGTTATGGTTTTGGTCCCGGACGCAATGCCCAACAGGCGGTGAATGGCGCGCGAGGGTATGTTGCCGAGGGTCGGCGCTGGACCGTAGATCTCGACTTGGAGAAATTTTTCGACCGAGGGAACCATGATGTGCTGATGGCACGAGTGGGGGCAAAGTGAAAGACCCCGGGGTGCTGAAGCTGATGCGGCGCTATCTGGAAGCGGGACTGAGGGAAGGCGGGGTAGCGAGTGCACGGAGTGAAGGGAGGGCGCAGGGCAGTCCTCTTTCCCCGCTGCTATGGAACATCTTGCTGGACGATCTGGATCGCGAACTGGAACGACGGGGTCATGGTTTCTGCCGATACGCTGAGGATGGCAACATCTACGTCCAAAGCGATAGGACAGGACAGAGGGTCAGGCAGTCCATCACGGTGTTTCTGGAGCAAAGACTCAAGTTGAAGGTCAATGCGGCCAAGAGCGCAGTGGCACGACCGTGGGAGGGGAAGTTTCTGGGCTACAGCATGACGTGGCACAAGAAAGCAAAGCTCAAGATCGCATCGCAGAGTCGCCAGCGCCTGGCAGAGAAAATCCGTCTCGCGTTTCGCCGCGGCCGCGGGCAGAGCATGCAGCCAGTCATGGAGAGACTTAATTCGGTCCTGAGGGGCTGGATGGCCTACTTCCGACTCAGCGAAGTCAAGAAGGTGTTGGAGGAACTCGATGGCTGGCTGCGGCGCAAGCTGCGGACGCTGTTGTGGCGGCAACGGAAGCGTGTCTATCGGCGAGCGCTGAACCGGATGAAGGCTGGGATAGACAAGGATCGGGCGTGGAAATCGGCCACCCATGGGCGAGGCCGGTGGTGGAACGGCGGTGCCACGCATAGGAACCATGCCTACCCCAAGAAATGGTTCGACCGCATGGGGCTGGTTTCGTTGATGGATACCCATCGACGCTTCCAGTCTGTTTCATGAACCGCCGGATGCCGAACGGCACCTCCGTGTGGTGGGGGAGGACGGCGGGAGTAATCCCGCCTCCTACCCGATGGCGGTGAAGCGCTTCTGCGCCTCAGCAAAGCACATTCGGGCGAGATCCTTATAAATCAGTGCTTGGGCATAGCGGTCGGATTCTTCGACGAGCTTTCCCGAAGCGTCGGGAACGAGGCGGGCGTAGTAATGCGTGCTGGCCAATAATTCCGGCGCGAAGATCAGCACATCTCCGCGCACAGCCGTGCGAAGAAAGCCAAGCATGGCACGGGTCCATAACTCGTTGAAGTGGTCAAGATAACGGGGACTGCCGTTGACCTCCACGAGATTTGTCTCGACAGGCACCTGGATGCAGCCAGGGCTGGAGATGCGACCGTGCATGAAGCCAACTCGCGCGAAGATCGGCTCCATGAAGGCAAGCTTCACAGCCCAATCGCCATAGACGAGTTCAAGGCCGCAGTAGTAATGGCTGAAATCGGCGTTGAAACGAACCTCAGGAAATCTTCTTGTGATTTGCACAGTCCGCCACACGTCCTGAGTGATCGTGGCGCGATGTGTTTCGACGAAGATGGGCAGGCAATGCTTCTCGGAAGCATCGAGAATGGCCTCGATTAGATGGTACACATCGTTCTCGTCTTCGAGCCCCCACCCGACGTGAACCGTAAGGCACTTGTCGCCGCGCTCAGCGTGTTTGGCGGCGATTCCGTCCGCTTCAGTTGGAGTGTTGATGCGATCGAGTCCGCAGTGCGGGATGGGCGCGCCCGCGAGAGGAGGATCGTTGGTTGTGAGTTGCAATCCCTCAAAACCATCGTCCATCAGGAGGTTATACCGTGCCAGGCCCTCAAGGCCGGGCCAGATTGTATCGGCGCGCAGATCAACTAGGTTGTCGAGATTGAGATAGACCTTGAGTTTCGGAGCGTCGCCAGAGCCATCATTCAAAAAGTGCGATTTGGATCCCATTAGAATTCGTCGTAGGAGATTTGACTCGCAGGTACGCCGATCTCGGCAAGCATTCGTGTGCAGGCCTTGATCATCATTGGAGGACCGCAGAGATAATATTCCGCTGCGGCTGGGTTGGCATGGCTGCGCAAATAGTTGTCACGCACGACTTCGTGGATGAACCCTAAATAGCCGGTCCAGTCGTCCTCTGGCAGAGGCGATGAGAGCGCCAGATGGAAGGTAAAATTGCGATGCTCAGCGGCTAGATCCCGAAAGTAGTCTTCGTAGAAAATCTCCTGTTTTGAACGGGCCCCATACCAGAAACTTATCTTGCGTGCAGCCTGCTCTGTCTCGAGAAGATGCGACAGATGGGCGCGCAGCGGAGCCATGCCGGCGCCGCCGCCGATGTAAACCATCTCCCGCTGAGTCGGCTTGATATGAAAATCGCCGAAGGGGCCAATTCCGGAAACGACGTCGCCGCGTTTCAGGTTAAAGAAGTAGCTCGACCCGATACCCGGGTCACAGTCCCGACCCGGTGGCGGCGTGGCAATGCGGACATTAAAGCGCAGCATGCTCTCCGTTTTCAGATTGCTCGCGACCGAGTAATTATTTCGGCGGGCGCCACCAAGAGGATTACGCGCGACAAGATCGAAAACGTGTTGATTTTCCCAGACTGTGGCAAAGGGCTCGGGAACCTCGAATGAGCGGAAAGGGATCGCGTCGTATGCGGGAATATCAAACTGGAGATAGTCGCCCGGCGTGAAGACGATTTTCTCCGCTGTGTCGGCGGGTTCGAGCACAAGCTCCTTGATGAAGGTTGCGACATTGCGATTACTGACGACGCGGAATTTGTAAGACTTTTGCGCGCGTGCGCCCGCACCTCCAGCGCGAGTCACATTGATCAAAATCTGACCATTGCGCTCCTCAACGGGGTGGGTAGCCAGGCCGCGACATACCGGAGCGCGTGCCGGTGAGCCATCGATAAGGTTGAAGCGCCCGTTATGCTTGGAGCATTCGATCTGTTTGTCCTTCACCAGGCCGTTGGCAAGGTGGACATTACCGTGCGTGCACAACCCGTCCGTCGCATAAAGCTTGCCTTCCTCATCCCGATAAATTGCGTAGGTCTTTTTGCCGTGGTCGAAACGTTTGACATCGGCGCAACCCAGATCGGCCGCAGCACAGACTCTAACCCAGCCTTCTTCGTCCGGCTTCGCTACAGACGAGTAGCCCCCATCGTTCAGGCGAACTTTCGACTCCGGCGGCTTGCGCTTTACGTGATACGCGGGATCCTTAACCTGCTTGAGAACGGCCGGGAGAATCTCGCACCATGCCGCAAACAGGCTTGGATATGGCGTGGGGCAGTCCTCCTTCACGGCTGCATGTAGGTCATGCTGCCGGTGGTAGGGCACCAGTGGAAACATGTGGTGCTCTACGTGGTAATTCATATTCCAGTAGAGATACCTGTGGATCGGATTCATGTACACCGTCCGACAGTTGAGACGGTGATCGAGGACATTCTCCGCCAGGCCCGCATGTTGTGTGAGACCGTAGACGACCAGGAGCCATGTGCCGAAGAGGTTTGTGAAGCCCACCATGAACAGCGGAAAGAAGCTGTGCGTATAGATTGCGAGCCCAATAATCACGAGGTAGACAGCGACGTAAATGCGCGCGTTCCGGTAGACCTTGGGGAACTCCATCTCGGGGATGAAGGTTTTTTCTTCTGCGGACATTTGGCCGAACGAGTGCAGCACGATTTGCCTGAAGTACTTCGGATAATTTCGAAGGTTGAAGAAAGACATGATGATGGCTTTCACATCAGGCGGACGTGGAACTGCAATCTCGGGATCTCGGCCAACGATAATGGTGTCGCTGTGGTGGCGGGTATGGCTCCAACGCCAGACTTTGGACTCTCGCATGACCATGAATGACGCGATCTCATAGAGGGCGTTATTCATCCAATCGGTTTTGAATGCAGTACCGTGGCCGCACTCATGCCAGCGGGAGTCGGAGGTCGATGCGTACAGCACGCTGTAAATCAGGTAAGGGAAGATCACCCACCATGTGCCCCAGAGGGCATAGGTAGCGAAGCCACTGCTCAGAATGAGCGCAAACCAGAGAATCGTATCGCGAATCGCGGGCCCATCGCGCCGCTCGAGAAGCTTGCGCATCGTCTCGCGCGGCACCGGGGATTGATACCAGTCGGCCTCGGCGAGGCCTTTTTCTATTGCCTGTGCCGCACTCAGGCCGGTGAGACTGTAGTCGAGCTTGACAGCCGGTGGAGAAAGGATGGCGGCGTTGTGGCTCATTGTTGCGATCCATAATGTAAAGGGGATCTTGCGACACTAGCAGCCGCGCCTGTTGCGGAATGCTTTTCGCTGCGGAGGCTCTCAAGCTGCGTGTCAGAAGCTCGGTCAATGTCCACGGTAGAAAATGCGTACATCGTGGTGTGCCGTTGTGGCTGTCCGGGTCGCAGTATGTTGTCACAAAAACTCGTCGCATTTGCACTGTCTGGATAGCCGTGACACTCGAGGCAGACCGCCGCATGCCTTACGTATGAAACTCCGGATTTTCCGATGAGGGAACCATCGAGGGCGGCGCTCGCGTATAGCTGTAAATGCGATTCAGTCGTCGATATGTCGAGTGCGCGTCCAGAGCCCGGATCGACGAGGCGAGCCGCGGGCACAAGCTCGCGCACATGGTGATCAGCGCCAGGTCTGCGTATGCGATAGAGGTCGCCATGATTGCGAAACAAATGCGGAATTGCGGCGCCGAGGCGTTGCCCTCCGCGGAAGTCGTTGCTGTGGCCCGTCACTGACGCATAACGACCGAGCAGCGTCATGTGTTCGTCCATTGGAATATATTGATCGGCGTGGAGTTGAAGCTCGTGATCGGCGATGGAACCTGAACCCTCTCCAGCGAGATTGAAGTAGGAATGATGCGTGAGGTTCAAGGGAGTGGGCCGGTCCGTAACAGCTTCGGTCTCAATCACAAACACATTCTCGGCGGTGATAGTATAGGTGACGACAACGCCAACCGCGCCCGGATAACCTTCTTCGCCGTCGCGACTGCGGTAGGTGAAACTGAGAGAGCGCGCTCCGTCCGGGGCATTGATCGGTGTGGCGGTCCAGATTTTCTTGTCAAAGCCCTGGACGCCTCCGTGGAGATGATTGGTCGCTTCGTTACGTGCTAATTCGTATGTTTTTCCGTCCAGGTCGAATCGAGCCCCAGTAATGCGACCTGCCACGCGCCCTATGATGGCGCCGAAATAGGGATGGCCTGCTAAATAAGAGTCCAGATCGTTGAAGCCCAGGACCACGTCGGCCAGGTGCCCTTCTCGATCGGGCACCACCAGCCGCGTCACGATGCCACCGTAGGTGATGGCTTCCAACTCCAGTCCGCCTGGCCCGGTCATTGTCCATGCCTCGACGGATTCTCCGTCAGGCAGCCGGCCAAAGAAACGCGACTTTAAAGAGAAGGCCATTTTTGCCATTGAAGACGCCTTCTATCACGCTACAATTCGCACCAAAAGAATGTCTTCTCGACAGCTGCCCGAAAGTTATCGTATTTTGTCTATGTGCTGGAAGACCTAAAACTCGGCAAGGGCTATGACGGCTTTCTGTACCTCGTTGAATCGACCAGAAACCCGCCCAGACTCAAAAGCCATCACCACATCGAGCTGGAGCTGAACCTGGTCGTCCGGGGGACCGTCACCTACGTGGCGAGCGGGCGCAGGTTCACCTTTAAGCCGCGAACGCTTCTCTGGCTCTATCCTGAGCAGGAACATCAGCTGGTAGACCTCTCGAATGATGCCCAGAATTATGTCGCAGTTTTCAAGCCTTCGCTGATTGCACGGTCTTGCCGGACCGATGCCTATGCGGGTTTGAAACGCAAGACGAATGAGCACGATGGCGTTTTGAACACTCTGCTCGAACCGGACAGTTTCGATCTGATCCGAAAAACGATGGATTCGTTGATGAGGGGGTCGCTCGACCCGGATGTGCTGAACCGCGAGGCTGGCTTTGGCGTAGGGTCGACGTTTTCTTACGAGCACGGCGATCCCGACGGGTTAAATGCAGGACTTCATCACCTCCTGCTGCTTTCCTGGCGCAGCCAGCGCACGGGCAGAGTTTTAGGTGATCCCGTAGCTTTGCACCCGGCGGTGCGGCGCGCACTCAGACTGTTGAGCGAAGACGGCTGGAGCCGCGATCTGGGTGAGCTCGCGGAAGCCTGTGGTGTGAGCGAATCTTACCTCAGCCGCACATTTCGACGCCAAATTGGTGTTCCCTTAAGCCGGTACAGGAACTCGCTGCGACTCTCGCGTTTCTGGCATGAGTATCGCCAGCCGGAACAGAAGACCCTGGCGGAAGCTGTCTATGCGGCGGGATTCGGTAGTTACGCACAATTCTACAAAGTTTTCACGCAGGCCTATGGACGCGGTCCCAGAGCCTGCCTGCCCACCAACTGAAGGCCCAACGTCACAGCGATCATTTAATCGGCTGGTTTCGTGCTGCCTGCTATACACTCGAAAATCACATCATGTACCGTCTCGCTGCGCAGCGAAGATGATTAAGGGAGTGCACGCTCACAGATGAATTCAAATCTATTTCCGCGACCAATTTTCGTTCTGGTGTCCCTCCTCGCGATTGTCGTCTGCGTTCCTTCCAGACTTGTCGCCGCATCGGCTAAGCTTCTGGTCAGGAATGCCCGTATCTTTACGATGGCTCTTCAGCAGCGCGATCCGTTCACGGGCTATCTTGTCGTTGCTAACGATGGAACGATCCTCGCGGTGAGTGCAGGTGATCCGCCGGCTAGCGTAACTGCCGACGAGGTGTTTGATGCGCACGGAGAATGGATCGTCCCGGGCTTTATCTCCGCCCACAGTCATCTTTGGCAGGCCGCCTATCGCGGAATTGCTGCCGACAAAACGCTGATTAGCTGGATCGACGACCTTTACTTCAAGAGAGCGGCGAAAGCCAATCCCGAAGACCTTTACTGGTTCTGTTTGCTCGGCGCGCTGGATCATCTACAGAACGGAATTACCACAGCTTATAACTTCAACTACACGCGGATCTACTGGAAGGGCGAGGACAATGATTTTGACGAGGCTCAATTTCGTGCCGAGGAAAAGTCGGGTATCCGTTTTGTTCATGGCTATGAACCGGGAATGATAGGGCCTGGAGTTACAGTCGATCAGGCGCGCCACCGGCTGAAGGCTTTTTTGGATTGGACTGCCACACAGCCACCCTCGTCGAACTTTCTGAGCGTCATGATCAATGGAGGAACTGCATTTAACAATACCTATCAGCAATCCGTCATGGAAAAGGCGCTCATGGATCAATTCTCGCTGGCTAACCAGAGCCACTACCTCGAGCCTCCCGAGCCTCTAACCCAGGGTGAAGAGCGCGCCGAATTCCGGTGGTTCATGGACAGCGGCCTGCTGTCAAACAAGCTCATCTTCGGGCACTTCATCCATACTGACGATTACATCCTTCAACAGACAGCCAAGAATGATGTCGCGATGACATGGAATCCACTGTCGAACGGACGTATGGCATCTGGAGTGGCTGACATCCCAAAGTATCTCGAAGCAGGAATTCGGGTTGGCATGGGAATAGACGGGGAGGCGAGCGGAGACCTGGCGGACCCTTTCGAGAATATGCGCGCCGGCCTCTACGCTGTCCGCGATAAATACGAAGACGCGACCGTGATCAGTCCCTACCAGGTGCTGTGGCTTCACACCATCGGCAGCGCCGATGTGCTAGGCGTCAAAAACAAACTCGGCAGCTTGGAGCCCGGCAAGTTCGCGGACTTTCTGGTGATCGACCCCGCGGGGCTGGGCGCTGTGCTCGAGGACCCCTACGCAAACCTGGTTCTGGTCACCGCGGAGCGCGACGTCGAACGCGTTTATGTGGGTGGTGAGTTGAGGGTCGATCATGGCCGGGTGTTGCACCAGGACTTGACCGAGATTCAGAGGGAAGTAAACCAGCGCGTGACGGCTACAGCGCGATGACGGCGAACGGCGCTAGTTCGGCGATGGTCAGCGGGGAGGAGAAGTGAGGTCGTCGTCTTTTGTTTCACGGGTCAGGAGTAACCCGAGGAAGGTGAGAAACGCGGAGGCTGTGAGATAGAGCCGCTTTCGGTCAGATGACACTCCAAAGCCTGCCGATGCAAGTTTGGGCTTAGCCCTGCGCTCCAACAGCATCCTGCAAAGCCGCGTGCGCGAAGCCAGATACCAGTACCTGAAAGGACGCGTGGACAGCCGCGCGATCCAGGGTCTTTTTTCATCCATCTAAAAAAAGGACTGGAAGCTGCTCGCTCGACTGGATCGGATGCCAGGAACCTACAATCCCGCCTCCGATCACGCAAGCTACAACCGACTATGGCGTCGATAAAGACCTGCAGCGCAATCTGGCCGCAATGCGCACTGATCTCAATCGGTCTGGGCTGGTTCCTAGGCACGCATTGGAGTTCGTCTGCAAAGCTCGGCCCATTTTCAATGTCAGTCAGGGCACTCACGATTAGCATTCTGCTTGTTATCGCAGGAATTCTCGTTCCTCTACTCAAATGGCTACGCCCTCGAGAGGCCATGCAGAGTTGGCTCGCCAAGTTCGCCCTTGCCTTCATCGGATGCATTCTCGCGGACCTGCACCTGCGGATCTTCGACAAACTCTTCCTGCACCGCGGACGGTAGGAGAGACTAATGCGCTTGCTGTGAAGTCGAGAATTGTGAAAACCCCAGCGATGATGCGTTCTTCTGGTCCGGCTTTAAGATGGTGCGCCGCGGCCCGTATCTTGAGATGAAGACCAAGCGCTAGCCCGGGAACTCAGGACTGGCAACAGTCGCCCCAGGAGTAACCAAGATCCTGGTTACTAAAGAGAGCCGCCGCCTGCCCTGTGGGGCCATTGAGCCGACGGCAATCACATGGTACGCTTCCGCGATTGCACTTATAGAACTATGCACGCGCCGAACGCGGAGATCACGGATGTTTCGTCATAAGCGAGTGCATAGGATTGCGCGGGCCGTAGCCGGGGTGCTTTCGTTGACGGTCGCCGGGTGCGGCACAGTCATCAATTCTTCCTCGTCTTCGCCTTCAGGCAAGATTCAATCCCAATCTCAGACTCCCACGGGGCCGATTCTCGGCTATGTCTGGGATGCGCCCAGCCAGTCTTTGCGCCCAATCCAGGGTTTAGGGGGAGCGTCGATCATCGGGGCCGCCACCGTTTCCGCCACCAGCCAGGGGACTAGCTTCATAGCCAGTGCTACCTCGGGTATCTCCGGCATGGCGTTGTTCCTCGATGCGAATGGCGGCGTATTTCAAGGCTCTGTCACCGGCGGCCCGCTCACCAAGGTGGCGAGCGTCTCCGGTGCTACCTCGCTGATCCTTAGTAGCTCAGGAGGTTACGCCGTAATAACCGGAAAAAGCGCAGATGGGACAGGCATAGCTTCCGTAATATCTGGCTTACCCACGTTCCCGTCGGCTCGTAACCTGAATTTGGCATCGACGGCTTCCGTCTTGGGCGCTGCAGCCAGCGATACAGGCACGGTCGCCCTTGCCGCCGGCTCCAGCCAGAGCAATGTCTCGATCGTTGCATTCGTCGGACAGGCGGCTGCGACACAAATTGCAACGACGCAGACATTCGGCGGGATGCAGTTCGTTCCCAATAGCGATGAGCTGGTGGTCGCCGATGGTGAAAGCGGTGCGCTGACCGCAATTACGCGAGTGAATACAAAGCCGTCTTCCTCGGCCTTGTCGCCCGCAGGAGGTATCACGGTGCCGGTGGCACTGGACATCACGTCCAATGGCCGCTGGGTGGTGGCGGCTAACCATAATGGAGACGTTCTGCGAATCGATCTGACCGGCGTGGCTGCGGTGACCAAGGTGCATTGCTCTTGCGCGCCGAGCCAGGTGCTGGCACTGAACGGGTCTGCGAATGGTGCGCGGGCGGCCACGACGGTGCGTCTGGTGACTGCCGCTGGTGGTCCGCTCTGGATTGTGGACGCTGGAAACGCCACTCCGCGAGTTCTCTTTATTCCGGCAATCACGACGACCGGGATTCCACCTGCGCTCACCCCCAAGAGTGCAATGTAGCCCCCATCTGTTTCGGCGATGGAGTGACGTGCGGACGGCAGGTCACAGCTAAGGGTTGTATGAGCGACACGGTGACAATTACCATCTTGCGCCTTCCAGGCGCCGTCAAAGGTCGGATCGCCTGGAGTGGGTTGGTGCGCCTTACTGTAATTGCGCTTTTTTTCCTCGCACTTGGCCAAGCGGGACTTCGGCCAGCGGCCGCGCACGCGCAGACTGCCATTTCCGAGAAGGTATCCTCCCCTCAAATCTACCCTGCGCAATACACTTTGGGACCCGCCACGCCGACAGTCGCCGCCAAATACGGCCGACTACCGCTTAGTTTTGAGGCGAACGAGGGTCAGGCGGATCAACGGGTGAATTTCCTCGCGAGGGGACAAGGATATGGGTTCTATCTGACAGCCAATGAAGCTGTCTTGGCCCTAAGCAAGCCAGTGCCACGCACAGATAAAGTGAGAATGCAGGAGATCGCACATCGGCGGATGCTCTGGCCCTTTCTTAATGCCGCGCAGCGCAGGAGACTGGCAAAGATGTCGGCCAGCTTACTCGATACCGACACGCTACGAATGAAGTTGAAAGGGGCCAACCGTCAAGCGCAGGTGAGCGGTTCCGATGAGCTACCGGGTACTACGAATTATTTTCTTGGCAACGACACCGCCCGATGGCGCACCCATTTGGCTACGTTCGCGAAAGTTCATTACACCGGCGTTTACCCGGGTATTGACCTGATCTACTACGGGAATCAGCGCAGACTCGAGTACGACTTCGTCGTTGCGCCACATGCCAATCCCAGGCAAGTCGAGTTGCATTTTTCAGGGGCGCAAAAACTAAGACTTGACGACTTCGGCAATTTGCACATTTTGGGCAACAATGGAGAAGTTGCCTTCGAGAAGCCAGTCATCTACCAGGACGAGAAGGGCCAACGTGTCCCGGTCAAAGGCCGGTATGTCCTGTCCGCAAACCGCACGGTAGGCTTCAAAGTCGGAAAGTACGACCACAGCAAAGCACTGGTTATCGATCCGACGCTGAGCTACTCAACTTACCTCGGTGGAAGCACAGAGGACGCCGGAACCGCGATCGCGGTAGATGCCGCCGACAGCATCTACGTCGTCGGGTTCACGGCGGACGCGGACTTCCCAGTCACCACGGGCGCGTTCCAAACAACTAATGCCGTGGACAACTCGGTTGCATTCGTAGCCAAGCTCAATGCAGCCGGGTCTGCGCTTGTCTATGCCACCTATCTCGGTGGGACCGCTAGCAACTCGCATGTCTCGGGTGACGATGCTTTCGGAATCGCTGTGGATGGAGCGGGGAGCGCGTATATCTGTGGCGAAACCTATTCCAGCGATTTTCCCGTGACTACGGGCGCATTCCAAACACAGAACAAGGGATTTGCCAACGATGCTCAAAATGCATTTATCTCGAAGCTCAGCCCTGACGGCACGGCGCTGTCGTATTCCACCTATCTGGGCGGTAGCGGTTTAGCCATTAGCACTGATGATGTCGACTTTTTCGAAGGCGATTCCCCGCTGCGAATGACCGTCGATACAGCAGGCAGCGCCTACGTTGTTGGGACCGCTTATTCGACTGACTTTCCTACTACAACCGGCGCTTATCAACTCAGCAACAAAGCCGCCGCAAACTTCGCCTCGAACGCGTTCGTGGCCAAAGTTAGTCCAAATGGAAGTTCGCTTGTTTATTCCACTTATCTTGGCGGGAGCGGCGTCAATCCCAGCAGTCTGCCCAACGATGACGGTGAAGGAAGGGGCGATGCAGGCTATGGTATCGCGGTCGACGCCGCTGGCGAAGCTTATCTAAGTGGATACACTTTTTCAGCCAATTTTCCGGTTACAGCCAACAGCTATCAGCAAGTCAACCACGGCACCGCAAATCTTGCTGCGAATGCATTCGTGAGTAAACTCAACGCCACCGGTACCGGCCTGGCCGGCTCCACTTACCTGGGTGGCACAGGTAGAACGATCAGTGGAAACGGGGATCTGGACGTCTTCGATAATGGCGATGACGGCATTGGAGTGGCTCTGGATGCTTCAGGCGATGCCTATGTAATTGGAGTTACCTCATCGACGGATTTTCCAACCAGTACGGGCGCATACCAGACGACGAACAAGGCCGCGACCAATGTTGCAAGCAATATTTTCGTCAGCAAACTCGATCCGACCCTCTCGACGTTGATGTATTCGACCTACATTGGCGGCAGCGGGATCGCGGGCACTGCCGGCGATAGTGGTGTAGGAGATTTCGGCACTGGGATCGCCATCGATACCGCGGGCAATGCTTACATCACCGGCGCTACCGAATCGCGCGATTTTCCTGTGACCAGCGATGCTTTTCAGTCCGGTCCACGCAGCGCCCAGATCGTTGATTCAGGTTTTTTTACCGAGGTCAACTCGAACGGAAGCGGTCTGCAATACTCCACCTACCTGGGTGGAAGCGGAGCCGGTGCCTATGGAGGAACCGAGTACTCCTATTTCGAAGGGGACTTCTTTTATGACATCGCTCTTGACGGATCCGCCAATGCTTATTTGACCGGATATGCCTATTCCTATGACTTCCCGGTCACAAAAAATGGGCTCCAGACAGTGAATAACGCCGGCGGCGGACCGGGCGGCAATTCCTTTATTGCGAAATTCGGAGCTACTGCCGGAGTCACCTTCCTTCCCACCACGACGACGCTGTCTTCGACAACAGCGGGAGCCAATATTACTTTTACGGCCGCCGTGAAACCAGCTACCGGGACGGGAGTTCCGACCGGGACGGTCAACTTTTATGTTAATTCCGTAAAGGCGACGACGGTCATGCTCGACCCGACCGGGACCGTGACCTACACCACCAACCAACTTACGGACAACCTTTACGACGTAATTGCCGCTTACTCTGGAGACGCAACCTACGGCGCAAGCGGATCCAGTCTCGGTCTGACCCCTTCGACCGGGCTTCCGCCAACGACTCTGACGCTGACTGCCAATCCCGCCTCAAGCGTTGTCGGGCAGAGTGTGACGCTTACGGCGACCTTGGCTCCGTTCAACGGCGACGGTTTTACCACCGACGGCGAGACGGTCACGTTCTTGGATGGGGGATTGGCAATTGGAACGGGGACGCTGTCTGGCGGCGTCGCAACATTCAGCACGAGCGCGCTTCCTCCCGGAGTGGACTTCCTGACCGCGTCCTATCCTGGAGACACAAATCTTGCGGCAAGCGTTTCACAACCTTTGAATTACACCGTCTCCCAACCAGCGACGGCGGCGACGACGCTGGCGATAACTGTGGGAGGTACAACGGTCACCACGGTGGCTTCGGGGACCGCGGTGACGTTGATCGCGACTGTGACGACTGGCGATACGCCGGTTAACCCAGGGCTGGTGATTTTCTGCGATGCGACGGCGCCGCGCTGCGAAGATTCCGCTGTTCTTGGGACCGCGCAACTAACCGTCGCTGGGACGGCGACGCTTAAGTTCGTCCCCGGAATCGGCGGTCACAGCTACAAGGCCGTCTTCGCCGGAACGAACGATACCACCAGCACTTCACCTGCGCAGGCGCTCACGGTGACAGGACTGTATTCGACCACGACGGCCATCACCGAGACCGGCACACCCGGCAACTATACCCTGACAGGAACGGTGGTGGGAACGGGCAGCGCAACCCTCTCGCCAGCCGGGACACTGTCCTTCCTCGACACCACGAACAATAATGCATCGCTGGGCACAGCGACGCTTGGAGCGGGAGTACCGGGGCTGAGCTTTGTGAGTCTTTCCAGCCCGGCTCCGATGGAAAATCCGCAAACCCGAAGTGCTATAGGAGACTTTAACGGAGACGGAATCCTGGACGTCGCCACGGCAAATAGCGCGCCCGACTCCAACCAAACGATCTATGCCAATACCATCACGATATCTCTGGGCAACGGGGATGGAACATTCAAGACGTTGCCCACTCACCCGGCTACCGGGACTAGACCCCAATCCATCGTAGCGGGAGACTTTAACGGCGACGGCAAGCTCGATCTGGCAACAACGAACTACACCGACGGAACAGTAACGATTTTGCTCGGGAACGGCGATGGGACGTTCACGGCTGCGGCAACTCCAATGACAGGACCAGGACCCTATTCCATTGTCGCTGCAGACTTCAACCGGGATGGAAATCTCGATCTCGCGGTTTCCGCGTCCGGTCAAATCACCATTTTTCTGGGCAAAGGCGATGGAACATTTACCGCATCTACAGTAAACCTTGCAGATGACTCCCTGGCATCGCTGGTGACGGCAGATTTCAACGGCGACGGTAACGCCGATTTGGCTGTACAGTCCTCCTCCCCTGATTTTGGTGTAATTGTCCTACTCGGAAATGGCGACGGCACATTTACGCCGAAGCCAGTGATCCCCCAGCCAGGCTCCGGCTCGAGTCTGAATGCACTCGTGGTCGGTGATTTCAATAGTGACGGTAAGACTGACCTTGCCGTGACTAACTCCTCCGAAAACACGGTTTCAATTCTGCTCGGTAACGGCGATGGAACATTCACCGTATCGAATGCGGCCTCGGCAACCGGGAAAGACCCCATCGATGTTCGGGCGGCCGATTTCAACGGCGACGGTAAATTGGATCTGGCCGTGGTCAATTTTGCCGAGGACACACTGAGAGAGACCATCTTGCTGGGCAACGGGGATGGAACGTTTACCTTACCGGCAATTTCCACAGGGACCAACGCCTACGATGCAGTAGCAGTAGGCGACTTCAACGGTGACGGGATTCCGGATCTGGTGTCCGCTGACGGGTCAGCAAACCTGGATGTTTCGCTCACCCATCGCACTCAGACGGCCACTACAACGCTCACGAATGTCTCCGTTCCTGGAGTAGCCGGCAATCACAGTGTTGTCGCGACCTATCCGGGCAATACGAACTTTACTACCAGCACTTCTGCTGCGGTGACTCTCGTCGCGCTGGGCACTTCCACCAGCGCGCCGACAATCACGTCGCTTAATCCGAATGCGGTGTACGCGGACAGCAGCAACACGGTGGTGACCATCATTGGTACGGACTTCCTCAACGGGGCCGTCGTAAGTGTCAATGGGACTAATCAGGCCGCGACATTTGTCTCCGCCACCCAGCTCACCACGACTCTCACGACGGCCGAATTGTCGACCGCGGGAACGTTGACGCTGACGGTTGTCAACCCCGACGGCGGAGCTTCCAATGCGGCCGTCTTCACCGTGGTCGCGCCGCCTTTACAGGTCACGCCCGCGACGCCGCTCTCCTTCGGCAGTCAGACGGTCGGGACACAGAGCCCGGCCCAGATCGTGACCCTCACCAATACCTCGACGACCGCTTACGAGATCACTGGAATCATCCTCGACCTGGGAATCAATCCCTCGGATTTTCTTCAGACCAACGACTGTCCCGCGACGCTGGCGGGCGGGGCGAACTGCCAGATCAGCATTACCTTCGCTCCGGCGGGGATCGGCGCTAAATCCGCCGGGCTTCTGATCTCGGACAATTCTCCAGCCCCTATGCTGCAGGTCACCCTGAGCGGCACGGGAGCGGGCGGCGTGCTGCAGGTAAACCCCGGCAACCTGAAGACCATTGCCGGCAACGGGACGGCGGGGTATAGCGGCGATGGCGGCCCGGCTATTACTGCGGAGCTGAACACCCCGGACGGAATCGCCTTCGACACCCATGGCAACCTGTACATCGCTGACGTAAGCAACAATGTCATTCGTAAGGTCGACACCTTGGGAAACATCACCACCGTCGCCGGCAACGGCACGCGAGGCTTCAGCGGCGATGGCGGCCAGGCAACCGCGGCCGAGCTGAACGCGCCGTTCGGAGTGAGCCTCGACGCAGCGGGGAATCTCTATATCATGGACACGCTCAATGCCCGCATCCGCAAGGTCGATATCGCCGGAACCATCACGACCATTGCCGGAAATGGAACGTTCGGGTTCGCGGGCGACGGCGGCCCGGCAAGCAGTGCGACGCTTTCTGAAGTGCAAGGAGCGCGATTCGATACGGCGGGCAATCTCTATGTGCCGCAATGCGGGCCGGCTGCCGTCCGGAAGATCGATACCAGCGGAACGATTACTACGGTGGCGGGCAATGGCACCGACGGCTTCAGCGGCGACGGCGGCCCGGCGACGGCCGCGCAGTTGAACTGCCCGTCAGGAGTGGTCGTCGACAATACAGGTAAACTCTTCATCGCCGACTATAACAACGACCGTATCCGCGAGGTGAATGCAAGTGGAGTAATCACCACCATCGCTGGCAACGGCACTCCCGGCTTCAGCGGAGACGGCGGCCCAGCCCTGGCCGCCGAGGTAAACGTCCCGAACGACGTAGATTTGGATTCGGCCGGAAATCTCTATATCGCGGACTCCGGAAACAATCGCGTTCGCAAGATCGACACGACCGGCATCATCACTACCGTGGTCGGTGGTCTAAATAACGCCGGAAGCGCCGGGGTCAACGCCCCGTCTGCGCTTGCATTCGATTTGAAAGACAATCTGTACTTCTCCGACACCGGAAACAACGCGATCCGGGAGGTCTTCCCCGCCGGCGCGTTGGTCTTCCCGACAACCACCGTGGGCACGGCTGCCGCACCCCTGACGGTCACCCTCAGCAATATCGGCAATGTTGCGGTTGAAATCGCTTCGGGGGCGAGCTTTGCACTCAGCGGCAACGCGACAGACTTTTCGCTAATCGGCGGTACATGCCTGGCGAGTCCGGCGACGCTGGCTCCGAAAGGCGGGTCCTGCACGTTACAGATCGGCTTCAAACCGACCGCCGCAGGCACGCGGAACCTCACCGTGTCCGTCACCGATAACGCTGTCTTCTCGCCGCAGTCGTTCCAGATCAGCGGCATGGGGTCGTCTACATCGCTGCCTGCAGTCGTACTTACTACGATCTCACCGGTCGGAGTGACAGCGGGAGCGGGCAATACCACGATCACAGCTACGGGCGCGAACTTCACCTCAACCTCAGTGGTGAAATTCAACTCCACTCCGCTAACTACCACCTTTGTCAGTGCGACCCAGGTGACCGCCTTAGTGCCTGCGGCCCTGCTTGCCACAGTCAGCACTGCGGCCGTTACAGTGACCGATTCCGCTTCGGAGTCTAGCTCAAAGCCGGCAGTCTTCACTATTGTTCCGTCCGGTCTCGCTGTGACCTTCAGCGGACCATCGACCACGTCTCCCGGCGAGCAACCGCCGCTAACTTTCCAGCTAAACCAGCCATATCCCGTGGATCTTGCAGGAACCATGACTCTCACTTTCGCTCCAGATCCCGGTAACCCGGCCAATCCTCAAGTGCAATTCGCCAGCGGAGGCACCACCTTCAACTTCACGCTCCCGGCGAACTCTACCACCACTCCCGCTGTGATGGTGCAAGTTGGCACGATCTCCGGGACCATCACTATCACGCTGCAGCTGACTGCCGGCGGGGTCAACGTTACCCCAGCCAACGTAGTGCCCATCACGATTGTCGTGCCAAGAGCCGCCCCTACGATATCCGCCGTATCGATCGGTACCTCCGGCAATACTCTCACTGTCCTCACGACCGGATACTCCACCACTCGCGAGATCCAGTCGGCCACCTTTAGCTTCACGGCCGCGAACGGTGCGACGCTCGCTCAGAAGACCGTTATAGTACCTGCAGTTACGCTCTTCTCGGCTTGGTACACCACCGCCGGTTCCGCGCAGTACGGGAGCGCCTTCACGTACAGCCAACAATTCACACTCTCGGGGTCCACCTCGTCGATAGCCAGCGTCAGCGTGACTTTGGCGAACACGGTAGGGACCTCTTCCGGGGTAAGTTCACAATGACGACTACCTTCAAGTTCCATAGGACTCGCTGCTGGCAAATCCAGGCGTTTGCTTTGATATCGGTGTTGTTACTGCCAACCTTCGTGTTAGCCGAAGACGAACTTCCAGCGGCGCCTGTGCCCCGGTTGCGGCTCCAGGGAACAATGGCCTCCATGCCATCGAAGCTCGCGGAGGGACCTGCGCAGGCCGTGGCTTCCCCCGGCCCGTCGGCCCCCGCCTTGAAGATCGTCATTCTCGAAGGCGAAGACGTTTCCAACAATATCAAAGAGCGTACGGCCCACGAGCCAATCATCCAAGTCGAAGACGAAAACCACAAACCGGTCGCCGGTGCGGTCGTTCTTTTCAGCATCGATAGCCAGGGCGGTAATGCCGGAGCCAGCTTTCTCCACGGAGCAAAGACCTTTTCCGGTCAGACCGATGCGAACGGACGGATCGTTGCCCAGGGCTACCGTCCCAATACCCACACCGGCCAATTTCATATCAATGTCACCGCCAGCAAGGGTAATCTGACCAACCACGCGACAATCTCCCAGACTAACGTCATGGTTGCGGGTGCCGCTGGCGCGAGCACCGCCGGCATTGCCGGCTTCTTCTCGACTCACGTCATTTTGGTCTCTCTTGTGGCTGCCGGGGCTGTGGTAGGCGGCGTTGTCGCCGGAGCTATTGTCACTGGTAACAGCGCCCCGACCATTATCACCACCGGCCCGGGTACAGTCGGGGCTCCGCAGCTCGCCAGAGGCGTTCACGTCGCCTTTGGCAAGTAGCGTGAGGGAAAGAATTGGAAAAGTTTTTTGTTGAGAGAATCGAGTTCTACAACAAACGCTATGAACTGATCACCGCAAGGCAGCCGACGAGTTTCTGCAGGCTTTGCAACTCGATCCCAAGCGAAGGCAGGCGGCGCTCACGTCCGTGGATGCGGTAATTGAGAACGAAAGAGATCCTTCATCTCCGTACTAAATTTTCGGTTTTGGGTTAACGTCTCCAACTACGGCATCCACGCATATTCGCGCATGGCACCAGTCGTCGTAGCGTTGGTCGTAGTGTTGGCTGTCGTGGCCGAGGGAATGCTTGCGGAGAGCGCAAGCTCCCCGGCGTGGTTCCGCAGCCGGCGACAACGATCAACGGCACCAGCGCAGCGCACAACACAAGCAACTGTGAAATCTAGCAAGAGTTCCTACGACCTTTGCCGATGCATCGTATAATGGCCACCCGGTGCAAAATGAGAAGCAAAAGATAGTTGAGCTACAGGCTCTATTGGGCAGCAAATATGAAGTGCTGTGCCACATAGGCGGTGGCGGCATGGCCCAGGTTTTCCTCGCGAGACACAGTGGACACGGGGGAGCTTTTGCGGTCAAAGTCCTGGCCGAATATCTCGCCCAAGATCCGCAGATTGTCGCACGTTTTGAGCAGGAGGCGCGCACCGCCGCGTCTCTCTCAGGCCATCCGAACATTGTTCCTATCTTTGACATCGGGTCCGGAAACGGTCTGCATTACCTCATCATGCAATTCATTTCCGGTGAAAACCTGTCGAGCTATCTTGCCGAGCACGGGAAGCTTGCGCCCGCGGATGCCTTGAACGTGGTCGCCCAGACCGCCACAGGTCTAGTCTGGTCTGAATCCAAACACATCGTGCACCGCGACCTGAAACCCGCCAATATCCTACTTGACAGGACCGGGCGCATCGTAATCCTCGACTTCGGCCTCTCCAAGCTCGCCGACGTCGCAACTGGCCTCACCCGTCCCGGAGAAAGCCTGGGAACCCCTTACTATATGAGTCCCGAACAGATCCGCGGCGAACCCTGCGATCTGCGTAGCGATCTTTATTCTCTGGGCATCATTCTCTTCGAGTTGCTCGCCGGCCGCCGTCCTTTTGAAGCAGATTCCATAATTGCGATCCAAATGGCGCACCTCACCGCGCCTGTCTCCTTGCTCCGGGCAGCTGATCCATCCCTGCCCGAAGCCTGCGAGGTGTTTGTACAGAAGCTGCTGCAGAAGCGGCGCGAAGACCGCTATCAGAGCCCCCAGGAATTGCTCGACGAACTACAAAAGTTCGGTGCGACTTCAGGTCCAGGGAAGCTTCGCCCCAAAGTTAATGCAGCTTTGGAAGCGGTCCTGGTGGAGCCTGTCAGCACGATTTCTGCAACTGCCGCGATTTGCCCACCCACATCCGCGACGACACATCCTATCCCGGAGGCAACCCAGTCTGTGTCCGCTGTGACGATATCCGTTGACATGCCGCGGCCGCAGTTCGCCACTATTCCTCCGACAGCTCCAACGGCTCCTCCGATAGCTCCAACGGCTCCTCCAGCTCCTACGACTCCGATTCCGAAAGTGCGTGACAAGCGGAGATTCCTCTGGATACCGGTCTTCGCGGTGATTGTTGTGGTCGCAGTTCTGTTTCTGTCCTTGGCGCCAGCGCTGCCCGCGCCTGAGCTGAACGATGCGTACGGACGAATGCTGCTGGTTCCAGCTGGGGATTTCATCTACGGAGAGAACTCTCCGGATTCGCCCCGGCCCCGTCAGACCATATCGCTAAAAGGTTTTTACGTGGACGAGACGGAAGTCTCCAACAAAGAGTACAAGCAATTCGTAGATGCGACTGGCCACACTGCGCCAAAGTCGGCCGATTTCACCACCGCTCCGGACAACCCCGTTGCTGGCGTGACCTATGAAGACGCGCAGGCCTTTGCCGCGTGGGCGGGAAAACGCCTTCCCACAGAAGAGGAGTGGGAAAAGGCCGCGCGCGGCGTCGATGGACGGCGCTATCCGTGGGGTCAGGAGCCTTGGACCAATGGAGTTCCCACCCGATTGCAGCCAGTAAATTCATTTCCCGATCGCAAAAGTCCGTATGGTGCTCTCAACATGGCTGGGAACGTCTTTGAATGGACTGCGTCCACCTTTCCGGCAGGAAACGCGGAATTTGAGGATATGCGCACTGTGCTGGGGACAACGAATTTCTCGAAAGTCTGGTACACCATCAAAGGTGGAAGCTTTTCCCCGCATGGTGATGTATTCTTTCAGTGTTTCATGCGGAGAGGATTTCCTCCCGACCAACAGTCGCCGGTCATCGGGTTGCGTTGCGTACGTGACTTCTCGAAACCCGGACCCTTCTCTCGCTGGAAGTCGTTGTTCTTCAGGTGACTCCTATGCGTGCTTTTTCCTTTCTTGTCATCTTTTTCGCCGGCGGTTTGGTTTTCGGCCAGCAGCAGACGTTGCCTCCCGATATCAGCGCGCGTGACGTCTTCTGGTCGGCAAGCGATCTGGTGAGTGTGTCGCCCAATCCCGGGACCACTGCCGCCAAGCCAGCCAAACCGCCGGACTCGAAACCCAAAAAGCAAGAAACATCCACCCGGCCTGCGCCATCAGCGAAGCGTCAGATCGATCCCAAAACGGTCGTTGCCAACGGCTACGGTGCGCAGCCGCACCTGGTTAGCCTCACCGACGTTCGTATCGGGCTCCGCTACACTTTGCTTCAAAGAGATCCCAGCGGGCGATACGTTGAAGTCCTGCCGTCCACAGCCTTTCACAGCGGCGATCACGTAAAGCTTAGCGTGATGGCTAACCACTCTGGATATCTCTACATCATTCAGCAGGGCTCGAGCGGCAATTGGTCGCCCATCTTTCCCAGCCAGGACGCCACCAAAGACTCGAACTACATTGATGCCGGCCAGGTTTATGAGATACCCAATGACGGAGCATTCGAGCTGAACAAGCAGTCTGGCAAAGAGCGTCTGTTCATCGTTCTGAGCGTGAACCCAATAAACGATCTTGACGGCGCGATCTTTGGCCTGCAGGAGAACAAGCCCGAGCCAACCGCTGTCCCAACCTCCTCCCTTGAAACGTCGGAGGCCGCTAATCGTATCACTGACCAATTAGTAGAGCAGCTCGCCAGCCGCGATCTGGTTGCCGTGCAGGAGCAGGTCAACAGCTCAGCCAACAACAGCAACCAGCACAGTGAAAAAGCCATTTACGTCGTCAACTCGCTCTCCGCAGAATCCAACGGATCGCGTGTCGTGGCAAGGCTCGTGCTCGATCATGAATGACGGTCGTGCCAATGCCGTTTCATTTGCCCGTAGACACTTCATCTGCGCCGCCCCTCTGATCTTGTGCATCGCATCGAGCGCATCGTCGTCGGGCCTTTTTGCCCAGACGCCACACACACAGATCATTGTGGAACGTCAGGTCAAGGGAGGCGTGCAGGTCACCAGCCCGCAGCACGTCTTTCATGCCGGAGACCTCGTGCGTTTCCGCTTCAAGTCATCCTTCGATGGATATCTCTACGTCATGGATCAAAGCTCGTCGGGCAAATACGTTGTACTCTTCCCGGCGAAAGATGCCCCGGAAGCCAACCGCATCGCGCGCGACCGGGAGTACATAATCCCCGCAACCAGTGACGCGTGGTTTCGCGTCGACGATCCGCCCGGATACGAGACCATCTACGTTGTCATCAGCCCGGGCAGGCTTGAAAAGGCCGCCGGGCCCGATCACCCGCAGAATCCTGTCCAGCCGCTCCCTGTCGCACCCCCGCCTCCATCCGCTCCCGCTGAGTTGCTTCCACGATGCGACGACGTAGTCTTCCGCGCGCGTGGCGAATGCATCGACGTTCTGGCTGGTCCGCGTCCGGTCGGGAAAGACGACGCTGTGCCTTCTCAGCTGCCGACTGTTCCTGCTGCCAGTCCGCGCGATATAACGGTCATTAACAAGGAGGACACCACAGTTGTCGCACCCGCCAGCGGCGTGGTTGGTCCACTGATCTACCAGTTTCGGCTGGCACATAGATAGGCTCATATGCGCGGCGTTTCTCTTCTTGCCATCCTCTTCGGATCTGTCGCAGTTCTTTGGGGGCAGAACCCTCCGCAGCCTCAGACTGAGCAACAGCGCGATCTGACCGTCGTCAAAGAAAACCCGGCTTTGGCTAATCCCGCGCCGACCAAGACGCCTGCGCCACCTGTCATTCCGCATAGCTACGCGCTGGTCGTTGGAATCGCCCGCTATTCTCACCTTCCCGCAAAGGCGCAGCTTCGGTTCGCCGATCGCGATGCCGAGGACATCTACACGACGCTCATCAGTGCGCAGGGCGGAAACTTCCCCGCTGAGAACGTCCACAAGCTCATCAACGAAGAAGCCTCTCTCGCCAATCTGCGTCACGAGCTGGAGCAGTGGCTACCCTCGGTCACCACTCCAGAGGATCGCGTGCTCATTTATTTTGCTGGCCACGGCTTTATCGCCGGCGGCAAAGCTTATCTCGCGCCTAATGACGTCGAAGTTTCGCGCCTCTCCAGTACCGCATACCCCATGGAGGACTTGGGCAGAGCTATCGGCACGCAGATACACGGCAAATGGAAGGTCCTGATTACTGACGCCTGCCACAGTGGCGCGATCACCCCCGAGGATGACAACGCTCAGGTGAACCGCAGCCTCCTTGACCTGAACACCTCTACCTTTTCGCTGACCGCCAGCCGCGACCGCGAGCAGAGCTTCGAGAGTCCGCAGTGGGGCGGAGGCCACGGGATCTTCACCTATTACGTCATTCATGGATTGCAGGGCGAAGCCGACTCCTCCGGCGATGGGATCGTTACAGCCGACGAACTAGCCGACTACGTCCGCACGAACGTTCGCTTGGCGACCAAAACCCTCCAGAATCCCACCTCAGATCGTGGCAGCTTCGACCCCAACATGGTCCTGGCCTACAATCCCGGTCCACCGGCAAATTGCTCCGGACCGAACTGCCCCGGCACACCACGCTACGGCACACTGATTTTTCAGACGAACATGGATGGCGTGGAGGTCTGGCTTGATGGCAAGAGCCTCGGCGTAATCGACAAGGCCAAGCCACAGCGCTTCCCCGGCATTACACCAGGACCTCACACCATTAAGGGCGTCCATCTTGGATATGAGCCTGACGGCCCGCGCGATGAGCCCGTTTATCCGGGACAAGAGACGACAGTCAACATCCGCATTGTAATTGCCAGGCAGAGGAACCACGCAGCTGAAGAACCATTTGACAAAGGACTGGAGCTTTACACCCGTGGCGGTGCCGACAACTACAAGAAGGCCGCCGTCGAATTCCAGAAGGCGCTCCAGATCGATCCTAAATACAGCAAAGCGGCCCTCTATTTGGGCCGCACCTATCAGGCGCTCTACGATCCTGAACAGGCGGAGACGTACCTTAAACGCGCCATCGACATCGATAATGATTACTCCGAGGCGCGCCTCAGCTACGCTGCCGCACTCCTCGATACCGGCGGATATGACGAGGCGATCCGCCAGACCAATGCCGTTATTCAGCGCGATCCAAGCAACGGCATAGCCTGGTATCTCGAATCGCAGGCCTTTGTCCGCAAGGGCAGCTACGACCAGGCCATCGACGCCGGCCAGCGTGCCGTGAAGTTTACGCCCGCCAATGCCGAAGCCCATCTGTGGCTTGGCGAGGCGCAGCGGCTGGCCAAGCAATGCCCGGCTGCGCTTCCGGAATATAACCAATATCTATCACTGAGCAACTTCAACAGCGGAGCAGGTGGCCAGCTTAACTATTATGTCCTTGGGAGCCTTTTTGGATTCGGCGTTAAGAAGCGCGCCGCTCAGCAGGATATCTGGCGCGAGCTGCGCGCTCAGGCCAATGTAGGCATCTGCGATTGCCAATGGAAGCAAAAGCAATTCCAGGCTGCTGCGGAATTCTGCCTGAAGGCCCTTACGTATGTCCATGACGAGCCCTATGCCAACTACCGCCTTGGCATCGTATACGCAGAAGAGTACAACGGCAACGGCAACACCGAGTTGCTCAAAGAAGCCCGCCTACACTTCAGCACCGTAGTTGCTCTCATCCCCGACACCGATGAAGCTCAGCGCTCGCGCAAGTACATTGCCAACATCGACGCCGTGCTGCACTGAGGGTGATCGGTGCCACAGAATGCAGAGCATTTTTAGCCCGGCGGTGCGTGAGCAAGAGCTTGGCGCGACGGGAAATCTGGCGTGCACCGGTGGGCAAAAAATGGGTTGGACTAAACCGCTCCACTGCAGCTGGCCTTATGGGTATTGCAATGTTCGTACGGATTTCGGATGCAGAGCCATGGACGTAAATCATGGGCGCTGGAGGTGAGCAAAAAGGTCCTGAACGGTCTTGGACGACAATTGGAAGAGTTGGAGAATGAAAATTGGTTCGCAAGAGTGTTGGCAGAGTGGTTGAAGCACACGGTTGCCGTCGACTGGGAACGCCAGTTCCAGGGCGATTCGATTAGTGAGCCGGCCACGATGCATCATGACGAGTCGAGGGGAAACGGTGCCCTGCAGAGTGCTGTCGGAAGGGTCTCAACGATCACCATCTGGCCATGCTGGCAGCGCGGACAACTGGTTAAGGACCGGCCCGTGAGTTCCTGATAGCGTTCACGATAGCCCTTCCCTGAATTGGTCTGGGATGAGGTTTGCATCCCCAAGAGCTGACGACACAGAGTCAGCTTCTTCCGCCGGTCACGGTTTGCCAGGCAGCCATAGTAGCGAATGCGCTGAAAGCCTTCCGGTATAAGACAAGCAGCAGAAATCGCCGGATGAACTCGTCTGCGTCCAGGTCCATGACTTTGATCTTGCTGTTGTCGCGATAGTCTTTCCAATGAAACTGCACACGACCGTTGTCGATATCGATCAGGCGGTTGTTGGAGAGGGCCACGCGATGCGTATATCGACCCACATAGTCAAGCACCTGCTGCGGTCCGGCGAAGGGGCGTTTGGCGTAAGACCACCCATTCGCATTCCTTTGCGCGGGCAATCTGCTCGGCGAAGAGCGCGCGGATCGCGAAGGGGTTCCAGGGACTGACACTTGGGACAGTGCCGATCCCGGCAGGAGTTGAAGCAGTTGCGCTCGTAGCCGCACTGATCGCAGCGTTCGAGATGACCGCCGAGGACTGCCGTGCGGCACACTTCGATGGCGGCCATCACACGCCGCTGTTCCGCGGACATCGATGCGCCATGGTTCTGTCGATAAGCTTCGCCGTAGCGACGGAACACGTCCGCCACTTCCAGCCCTTGGGCGGTCCATGGGACGGACCGCTCAGAAGTACTGAGGAACAGTGCGCGTCGGCTCAATAGGTACGGGGCGTGGGAGCAAATCCAGAGGGCTGGTTATCGAGCACACCTTGCTGGTGGCAACGCGCAGGTATCGGGCGGTAGTCGCCAGGCTGCGATGACCAAGCAGGAGTTGAATGGTGCGGACGTCTGTTTCCTCTTCCAGTAAGTGAACGGCGAAAGCGTGGCGCAGGCAATGGGGCGTGAACGGCTTGGGAATACGGCAGAGCCGATGCGCCTTCTGGCAAGCCTGCTCCACCGCATCCTTGGAGATGTGCTGCCCCGGTCTGTCGCCCGGGAACAACCAATGGCGGGGTCTTGCCACCCGCCACCACTCGCGCAAGGTGATGAGGAGTCTCGGCGAGAGCATGACATATCGATCCTTCTGTCCCTTACCCTGGTCGACGCGAATGACCATCCGTTTGCTATCGATATCCGAGGGCTTCAGACAGACAGCCTCGGAGATACGCAGCCCCGCAGCGTAGCAGGTCGTCAGAATCGCTCGATGTTTCCTGCTGCCGACGCAGTCGAGGCACTGTAGGACTTCCTCCGGACTTAGAATTACAGGCAGCTTCTGGGGCTTCTTCGGCGCCGGGATGACCTCATCAAAAGGCCACTCCCTTTTGAGCGAAACCTTGTACAGGAACCTCAGGGCGGCCACCGAGATGAGAACAGAGCTCGGCGCCAGCTTCCGCTCATTGGTGAGATAGACTTGATACGCTCGGATTTCCTCCGCCCCCAATTGCTCCGGTGACCGTTTGAAGTATCGTGCAAACTGGGAGACCTGCTGAAGGCAACTTGACTGGGTATTCAGGCCGAGATTCCGCACCTGCATGTCTTCGGTCATGCGTTGGCGAAGGCTTGTCATGACGGGCTCCTTGTGCGAATGGGGATGTGCCGCTTGCAGCACATCCATGCTTCCGCAATGGAGCACGGGTAAGAAACTCATTTGGGCCGAGAATCCGCTTGCCGAGATGAATGGCTTGGACTCGGAACACAGACTTGCTACATCAACACCGCGTAGCGGTTTAGTCCAACGTAGTTAATGTGGAGGCGCTGAGAATGCCGTCGGCCATACCTCCTCGCCTGCCTCGGCGAAGTGGTGGTCGACGCATTTGCAATCATGAGTTGGCAGGGTACTCCAGCGCGCATCGTCAACTGTCGAGAAAATCAGACGAAGGTCATGACGCTGGCAGCAGCGGAGTTCATACGGCGTTTTCTGCTGCATATCCTGCCGGGCGGCTTTGTGCGCATCCGGCAGTTCGGCTTTCTCGCCAATCGTGCACGCGGAAAGAAACTGGCATTATGCAGGACGATGCTTGGCGCGCCTGCCCCGCAAAAGGTCTCAGCAGAAAAGCTCGGGGAGCACGAACGCAAACTATGCCCCGCGTGTAAGATCGGTCACTTGGTTCTCCTTCGGCTCATCCCGCGGCTGGATTCTTCATGACCTTTGCATTTCCAGAAACCGGTCCTGCAACAGCCCCTCCTGAGGCTGACGGAGAACTGCGGTCAAACGCCTACTTCGCCACGAAAACATCAACGCAAGTCTCGCCAAATTGCGAGTACAAGGGGCTGCAATCCCCGGCTTGGCGGCGTATCAGGCTCCCGTCGCAGCGTAGCCACCCCACACTCCGAAGACCAAAAACAATTCAATCCCCATAGAACCAGGTCCGGTTCAGTTCAACGCATTCTATCCGCAATGCTCCGGCCAGAACCTTCGTTCGCTCCACGAGGTATCGATCGCCGGAGCACTGCCGATAGAATCCTAGACATTAGAATCCTAGACATTATCGCGAGCATCGTGCACCGATGTCGGCAGGACCCTCCAACCTCTGGCCCCAGGGAAACTCTACGGTTTAATTTCCGGATTTGCCGGTGACTGCTGCAGAACCGGCGGGTATAGGTAGTCGCCGGACGGTGGTGCAGGCAGAACCGAAGCGGGTTCTCCCTATTGCGGTTTTGAACCGGATGGATTAACCCTCTAGCCTCGTTTTTGCGCCGTGTAGAGAAAGCGCAAGAGTCGCCTTTCGCTGGTCAGTGACTGCACGCAGGAGAGAAACTGCTGTAATCCAACGAAATTGGTCTCGCTTTCCGAAGCGATGAGTGCTTCGCGGTTTTGCTCGCGCGCGTCGCGCCAGCGCCGTGCGATGCCAGTGGCGTGATCGGTGGTGTCGCGGACCTCGATAAGACGGAAGCCTGCCCGTTGTAACAACTCCTCGTTATGTCCGGGCGGACTGAAGAGGTAGTATCCGATGGAGCTGCGGCTGGCGATTTCCTCATGCGAAACGATTCCGCCGATAATGAGAGCGTCGCTATAGACGAAGCGGGCAGACGGCTTCAGGATGCGGAATACCTCCTGAAACACTGCGGGACGGCCGGAAATGTGACACATGACGTCGTTTGCGAAGGCCGCGTCAAAGCTCGCGTCGGCAAAGAGCAGTTTCTGCGAGACATCACAATGCTCGAAGGTCACCCGGTCAGAGAGATTGCGAACACGAGCGAGATGGTTGCCGTTGCGGATGCCGAGTTCATTGATATCGACGCCGATCACGGAGCAACCGAATGTCTCGGCGAGCTGCAAGGCATACCGTCCTGAGCCACAGCCGATTTCGAGCACATGGCAGGCGGGAGTGAGCCGCAGTATTCGGGGAATTTCGCCTGACTCCTCGTTCGTGACCCAGCTTGTCTGACCCAGATCCTCTCCGTAGGTTGCAATTCGCACTTCGCGGTAAACGTCGGCCTCGTAGTGGGAGTACGCGCTGTCGTAGAGATCGACTTTTTCTGGCATGGGAGTTCCTTTCGAGAGAAAGACAGATACTGGGCCCGCGGATTGCCGGCGCCAAACTATGCAAACAGATTAGCGTGCGCGCGAAAATGATCGAACCGACTGCCTGCGACTCGTATTATGAGGAGCAACTCACTAGACCAGGAAAGCTGGGACCGGACGCGCTAGCTACTTTCCGTCGCAAAATGGGGAGGTGAAAGTAGGGCCAGTGCATAGACAGGTACGCGGTGTGGAGAGAAAACGCTAAAGGACAAGGCGGGGACGTTTTTTGCGTTGTATGTTGACGCATGATT
>Ga0210386_10000721_pt1 | contig 30412 bp, 29 predicted proteins | sample IncBWH32OmetaG_FD_160091 | JGI IMG/M metagenome (GOLD analysis project Ga0210386, IMG submission 160091) | Forest soil microbial communities from Barre Woods Harvard Forest LTER site, Petersham, Massachusetts, United States - Inc-BW-H-32-O ...
CACGTGTTCCACGCTGTGTGGGTTGCCGTAGTGCGCGCTGAACCAGGGTAGCATCACCGACAAGACGCGCGGGTCGCAACGCGTGGTCGCCTGATTGTCCAGGTAGACCGGGCTGTTCGGGCGCGGGGGAGGGACGATCGTGCTCATGCGGAAAATGTGGCGTCAGGCGACGTGGGTTGCCAGGGCAGCGGTGAGGCGGCCCGCGACCCGCGCATAAGCATCGATGAAGGCCGCCACATCGGCCTCCGTGACATTCCAAGGCAGCGACACGCGGATGGCCTGACCGGCCAAGGCGGCCAGCCCCATCGCCGCCAGCACATGGCTGGTCGTCACTTTGCCGGAGCTGCATGCCGCGCCGGCGCTGACTGCAATACCTTCCAGGTCCAATGCGATCACTTGCGCATCGGCCCGTACGCCCGGCAGCGCGATACAGGTGGTATTCGCCAGGCGCGGTGCACCACCGCCGCAAACCACCGCCCCTGCTGCGACGGCAGCGGCTTCGATCGCGTTGCGCCACTCGGCCACTGCCGCGGTCGCGCTGGCCGCCTCCGCCGCGGCGGCAAACGCGGCAATCGCCGGCAATGGCGGGGTTCCACCGCGCCGTCCGCGCTCCTGCCCGCCGCCCCGTATGAGGGGCGACAAGGAGGTGATTTCTGCTGCCAGCAGCAGCGCGCCAGCCCCCATCGATCCGCCCAGCTTGTGAGCTGACAGGGCCAGACTGTGCGCCCCAAGCGTCCGCAGACCGACCGGAATTCGGCCCGCGGCCTGCACGGCATCGACGTGCAACAACGCGCCGTGCTGTCGGCACAGCACGGCGGCGTCAGCGACCGGCTGCAGCACCCCCGTCTCGTTGTTGGCCAGCATCAGGCAAACAAGGGCTGGTCCACCGGATGCAAGCAGCCTGGCGAGCGCATCGAGATCAGCGACCCCGTCACGATCGACTGGCAGCACCGCGGCCTCGGGCGCCGATTCACGGACTGCCGCGTGCTCGGTCGCGCCGACAATCAAGCGGCGGCCGGCGCCAAGGGCGTGAATTGCCAGCGCATTGGCTTCCGTCGCGCCCGACGTGAAGACCAGATCACCCGCGCGGCCGCCAAATCGCGCTGCCAAAGTCTCCCGCGCGGCTTCAATGACACGCCGTGCTGCACGGCCCGCCGCATGCACTGATGACGGGTTCCCCGTCAGCTCCAGCGTGTCGAGCATCGCGGCGCGTGCTGCCGGCCGCAGTGGCTCAGTCGCATTGGCGTCCAGGTAATGCATGTCTATTCGGCGGCGAGAGCGGGCGCGCGGGTCGCAGGGACCGTCACGGCGCGACCGGCCACGCGGCCCTCCACCACATCCGCCAGCGTCACGCCCCCCAAAAACAGCTCGATCTGGCGCCCCAACTCGAACCACAGGTCATGGGTTTGACAGCGCCCCACCGTACCGCCTGGCCCGGCCCCCGCCATGCACCCCGCCTCGCCCAGCTCGCAGCGCGTGGCGCGAATGGTCTCGTTGACCGCCGCGACAATCGCTGCGATCGGCATCGTGTCCGCCGGCCGCGACAACCGGTAGCCGCCGCCGGGGCCACGCATTGACGTCACCAGCCCGGCCCGGCGCAACTTGCCGAAGAGCTGCTCCAGATAGGGCAGGCTCAACCGCTGCGTCGCGGCGATCTCGGACAGGCACACGGGCCGCCCAGCGGTTCCGCCGACCGCGCCTTGTTCGCGCGCCGCCAGATCGACCATCGCCATCACGGCGTAGCGGCCGCGGGTGGAGAGCTGCACCGGGCGCCTACTCGGCCGCCGGCTGACTTTGTCGCATCTGATCCGCTGCCAGCCGGGTGATGCGCGCCTCCAGCTCGGCCAGCTCGCAGTGCATCTGATCGAGGTCACGCAGCACGGGATCCAGGCTACCGTCGCACGGGATGCCATAGGGGTCGAAACCGCGATTTCGCCCGCGATCGCGCACCAGTGACCGATCGACTTCGCGGGCCGGGATCCCCACGACCGTGGTGTCCGCTTGCACCGGGTCCAGCACCACCGAGTTGGCGCCAACGCGGGCATTGTCGCCGACGGTGATCGGCCCGAGCACTTTGGCACCAGCCCCGATGATGACGTTATTGCCAATGGTCGGATGCCGCTTGCCGCCCTGGGTGCGGGCCACGCCGAGGGTCACCTGATGATAGAGATAGCAGTCGTCGCCAATCTCGGCGGTCTCGCCGATCACCACGCCCATGCCGTGGTCGATGACCAGGCGCCGACCAAGTTTGGCTGCCGGATGGATCTCGATGCCAGTCGCCCAGCGGGCGAGGTGCGAGGAGAACCGGGCAAGCAGGTACAGCCGGGCCCGCCACAGCGCATGCGAAAACCTATGCCAGAGAACGGCGTGCAAGCCAGGATAGCAGAGCAGGACTTCCAACGAGGACCGCGCTGCCGGGTCCCGTTCCCGATACGTCCGCACCATCTCCCGCAAGAACATGAAAGCCATGCGACGATTCCGTTTAACATTGCGCACTCGCGCCCCTTATAGTTGCTCTGCCCTGGGGAGCAGAAGCCACGCTCTGGGGCCGGCGCGTCGGTGGGCCGAACGCCAGGACTGGAGGTAACGATCCTTGCGGCATTCTGCCGCGACAGACAGGCTAGGATTTCCCGACCACATGGGTCAACAATTCGTGCGGGTGGGCTGGCTGCAAGGGATTGCATACCTTCGTTGTGCGATAGTGCCCGCCGCCCCCGAACCCGCGTGTTCTGGGCTTCGCGGTAGACTGTGTTGGAGTTGAAACCGGTGTTGGTGCGGGCCGTGAGGGCGCGTTCCAGACTCATCGGAGGTCACAAGCGAACGGATTTCGAAACGCCATGCCCGAGGTGATGTTTGCCGGTCCGGACGGTCGGCTCGAGGGTCGTTACCATCATTCCAAGGAACCCGGCGCACCTGTTGCATTGATCCTGCATCCGCACCCGCTGCACGGCGGGACGATGAACAATCGGATCACTTATGCAATGTACCAGTCGTTCCAGCGGCTGGGGTGCTCTGTGATGCGGTTCAATTTCCGCGGCGTGGGCCGCAGCCAGGGCCGCTACGACGGCGGTATTGGCGAGATCGGCGACGCTGCGGCGGCGCTGGACTGGATGCAGGCGGTAAACCCGAACTCGGGGGGGCTGTGGATCGCCGGCTATTCGTTTGGCGCGTTTATCGGCATGCAGTTGCTGATGCGCCGGCCGGAGATCTCCGGTTGGGTCAGCGTCGCGCCGCCCGCCAACCACTATGATTTCGGCTTCCTGGCGCCCTGCCCGTGCGGTGGGCTGATGATTCAGGGCGACCGCGACGAGCTGGTGCCAGAGCCGGCGGTGCGGAAGCTGGTGGACAAGCTGAACACCCAGAAGGGGGTGCAGGTGGATTATCGCGTATTCGCTGCGGCCGACCACATCTTCGCGGAACACGCCGACGCAGTGTCCGAGGCGGTCGAGGATCACGCCGGCAAGGTGATCGCGCGCCGGCAGATGGCGCTGGCCGCCGACTGAGCCGAAGGAGCCTATTTATGCTGACAACGGCGGGCCTCGGTCCGCCATTGTCGTTTCTAGGGCGCCGCGATCTGCCCGCCGGGCAGCGGCCGAGGCGCGCCGGTGGTGCCGGGGAAGCTGAGTGGCAGCCCACTGGCCACGCGGGCAGCGAGGAAGGCAAAGCACTGCGCCTCCAGCGCGTCTCCATCCCAACCGACGGTCTCGACCGGGTCGACCGGCACGCCGAGCCGATCCCGCAGCGCGGTCATGATTGCAGGGTTGCGCCGTCCGCCGCCGGTGACCAACCATCGGTGCGGTGATGACGGCAACGTCGTTACTGCGACTGCGGCGGCGGTAAACGCCACCAGGGTGGCCGCGCCATCTGCTGGCGCGAGCGCCGCGAGGCCGCTGCTTGCCAGCGCGCGGGCAAAGTCCAACCGGTCCAGCGACTTTGGGGCCGGGCGGGCGAAGTAGGGGTCGGCCAGCAGCCGGCCGAGCACCGCCACGTCCACGCTGCCGGACCGCGCCAACGCGCCGTCCGCATCAAAATCGGTCCCGGCGTGCTGCTTCACCCAATCGTCCAGTGGGCCATTGCCCGGGCCGGTGTCGCAGGCGATCAGCGTCTCGTCCGCACCGATCCAGGTGACGTTCGCCACGCCGCCAATGTTCAGCACCGCGAGCGGCCGTGGCAGGTCGCGGGCCAGGGCGGCGTGGAACACTGGAGCAAGTGGCGCGCCCTCGCCCCCCGCGGCAACATCCACTGAGCGGAAATCCCACGCCACTCGCACGCCGGTCCGCGACGCCAGCCAGGCGGCGTCGCCGATCTGCCAGGTCCGGCGCCGGTCCGGCTGGTGCAGGATGGTTTGGCCATGAAAGCCGATCAGGTCGGCTGCCCGGCCGAGCTCCACCACGGCCCGGGCGTGGTATTCCGTCAGCCGCGCCGTCGCCGTTTTCACCCGCTGATCGTCCGGGGCGAGGTGGGGTGCCAAGCCCAGCAGATGTCGCAGGTCGGACCGCAGCCGGTCGTCGTACGGCATCGTCAGCCGCGGGCCGAAGGTGCCGATCCGCTCCCCGTCGGTCTCCAGCCAGGCGGCATCGACGCCATCCAGCGAGGTGCCGCTCATCAGCCCGATCACCCGCAGCATTTTCTCTCCACCTGGGTCTGTGCTAGCTGCCCCAGCCTTCCGACTCGGATCCGTCATCATGCCGCACAGCCCATTCCTGCAGGAAGCCATCGACCGTGGCTTCGTCTTCCAGTGCACTGATACCGAGGCGCTCGATGCCGCGCTGCGGGCGGGCGTGGTGTCGGCGTATATCGGCTTCGACTGCACCGCCGACAGCCTGCATGTCGGCAGCCTGGTGCAGATCATGATCCTGCGGCTGTTGCAAAAGCACGGCCATCGGCCCGTGGTCCTGATGGGTGGCGGCACGACACGGATCGGCGATCCGTCCGGCAAGGATGATTCCCGGCAGTTGCTGAGCGACGAACAAATCGTCGCCAACATGGCGGGGATCAAGCGCTGCTTCACCCCGTTCATCCGGTTCGGAGACGCGCCGACCGACGCCATCATGCCGAACAACGGCGATTGGCTGAACGCGCTGGGCTACATCCCACTGCTGCGTGAGGTTGGCACGCATTTCACCATCAACCGCATGCTGACCTTTGATTCGGTGAAGCTGCGGCTGGAACGCGAGCATCCGCTGACCTTCCTCGAATTCAACTACATGATCCTGCAGAGCTACGATTTCCGGGAGCTGAACCGCCGCCACGGCGTGACGGTGCAGATGGGTGGGTCCGACCAGTGGGGTAATATCGTTGCGGGCGTGGAATTGGTGCGTCGCACCGATGCGAAGCAGATGTTCGGCCTGACCACGCCGCTGATCACCACCGCCTCGGGCGCCAAGATGGGCAAGACCGCGCAGGGCGCGGTGTGGCTCACCGCCGACCGCCTGTCGCCCTACGATTACTGGCAGTTCTGGCGCAACACCGAGGATGCGGACGTAGGGCGCTTCCTGCGGCTGTTCACCGATCTTCCGCTGGACGAGATCGCGCGGTTGGAGGCGCTGGGCGGGGCGGAGATCAACGAGGCAAAGAAGAAGCTGGCGACCGAGGCGACTGGGTTGCTGCATGGTACGGCGGCTGCGGCTGAAGCGGCCGAGACAGCGCGGCGGGCGTTCAAGGAGGGCGAGGTGGTCGATAGCTTGCCCGGCGTCGATGTCGCGCGCGCCGAACTGGAGGCAGGTATCCCGGCATTTCGATTGTTTGTGCTTACCGGCCTTGCTGCCAGCAATGGCGAGGCACGGCGGCTGATCCGCGGTGGCGGTGCCCGCGTCAACGACCTGCCGGTGAAGGATGAGGGCCAGACCATCACCGCGCTGGACTTGCATGACGACGTGATCAAGCTGTCGGCCGGGCGTAAGCAGCATCGCCTGGTGCGCGCGGTATAGCCTCGGACCGCTCGAGCCAGGCGGCCAACGCCGAGGTCGCTCACGCGGTGCGGCGGGGAGACGGGAGCGTGAGGGGCTTCGCGCCCTCATGGCGCAGAGGACCGTTTCTGCCGCGTTGCGGAAAAGACCGACCGTCTATGGATCAGGTTTGCTGACCAGCCGAGCTAAGCGGGCGAATAAGTCGTCGAGGCTGAAGGGTTTGCCGCAGACGGGCCAATGCTGTCGGCCTGGCGGCAGCCGAGCGCTCCCATAACCGGACAGCAGCAGGAAGGGTATGTTCCGCTCGGCCAGCGCCTCTGCGGCGGGGTACACCATCTCGCCAGCCAGGTTGATATCAAGCACTGCGACATCAATCGGCTCGGTGCGTGCCGCGGACCGGGCTTCGTCCAGGCTACCGTACGGGCCGACCACGGTGCATTGGCGCTCCTCCAGGGCAAGCTCCAGCATCATGGCGATCGCCAGCTCGTCCTCGACGAGCAGCACGCGTAGCCCGGCGAACTCAGCTGGCGTTGTCACATCCCCTCGCTGCTAGCTCTGCCACGGCCGCCAATTGCGCCGAGCGGCATCTTCAGGGTTACTGCCAGCCCGCCTGGCTGCCAGTCGGAGATTGCCTCGCCTTCCAACTCGTATTTCGTACTGCGCTCGATCAGCCCAAGTCCAAATCCTCGCCTTTGGGGGCGCTCGATCTGCGGGCCGTCACGCTCGGTCCAACAACAAATCAGTTGGTCCGCGCCATCCTGCCGCAGGATATTCCAGCTCAATTCGACCCTGCCGTCCGGCACGGACAAGGCCCCGTACTTCACCGCATTCGTTGTCAACTCGTGAATGATCATGCCGAATGCCAGTGCCGCGCGAGGCTGCAACAGCACTGCTTCGCCCTCCAGTGCGAAGCGCGATTCGCCAGCCGACATGAACGGCCGCAGCTCCTCCGTCAGCACGTCCCGCAGCGGTACGCTGGTCCAGTTGTCACGGCTTAGCAGCGTGTAGGCTGAAGCCAACGCGTTCACCCGGCCGATAAAGGCTTTGGAAAATTCCTCCAGCGTGCTGGACCGGCGGATGGTCTGCGTGGCGATCGAGATCACCACGGTCAGCATGTTGCGCACCCGGTGGTTCAGCTCGTCCACCATGACGCGCTCCTGCTGCTCCGCCTGAACCACGCTGGTGATGTCGGTAAAGGTGACGAGTGCGCCATCCACTTGGCTGTCGGCGGCGCGATACGGCAGGATGCGCATCAGGTACTGCGCGCTGCCGTCATGCCGTATGACGCGCCGGTCGAACGGCTGCAGGGTGTTCAGCACGCGACGGGTATCGGCCTGGAGATCGGGGTAATCGATCTGGCTGACGATGTCCGCCAGGGGCCGGCCGCGATCGCCAGGGATCAGATTGTAGATGCCGGCCACCGCCGGGGTGAAGCTGCGCACGACCATGAACCGATCAAGAAAGATCGTGGCGACCTGAGTGCTCTCGAATAGGTTGCGCAGGTCGTTGTTGGCATGGTCCAGCTCTTCCACCTTCATGTTGAGCTGGGCGTTGGTGGTTTGCAGCTCCTCATTGACCGACTGGATCTCCTCCTTCGAGGTTTCCAGTTCCTCATTCGTGGATTGCAGTTCCTCATTGGAGGATTTTAGCTCCTCCAGCGCGGTGTCGTGCTCCTCCACGATCGATTGAAGCTGTTCGCGGGTATTGCTCAGCTCGCGCTCGAGTTCGTCGGTGCTCTCGCGGGGCAGCGGAGCGGTGTCTGTCTCGGGCTGCGGCGCGTTGGCCGTTTCGTGGAACACCACAATGAACATGCGATGCCCGTCACGTGGCTGCAGCGGTTCAACGCTCAGCCCGACCGTGTGGCTGAGCCCGTCTGTGTCCATCTGGACGCGCATGCCCTCGACCGGCTGGCCGGTCGCCAGCACCTTCCGCAACGCGGCACGCACCTCCAATCGCAGGCCGCGTTTCGCCATCGACACCAGGTCGCGGGTCGGCATGCCCGCTGCCGGCTCCAGATAGCGTCCGGTGCGGGGCGAAAAGTGCAGGATCTCGCCCTGTGCGTCCACCACGACAAAGGCTGGGGCGTGGCGCTCCAGGATGCGGTCCTTGGCAGCCTGCGCGATGTTGGACCAGCCGACCAGCGAATCCGAGCGGCGCTGCGCCAGCCCGACGGTATGCCGCGTCGAAAGCGCCAAACTCGACACCTGAAGCGAGCGGCTTGGCGTGTCGCAACGCTGGAAGATCCGGTGCGGCTTGTCGATCAGCGTGAACAGCTCGTGGTGCCGCGACACCATCTCCGAGCTGCCCAGCAGCAGATATCCATCCCGGACAAGCGAGTAGTGGAATGCCGGGATCACCCGCTCCTGCAGCTCGGTATCGAGGTAGATCAGCAGGTTGCGGCAGGAAATAAGATCGATGCGGGAGAACGGCGGATCACGGATGACGCTGTGCGTCGAGAAGGTGCACAACTCCCGCACTTCCTTACGAACCTGATACGTTCCGTCGGTGCTGGTGAACAAATGGGCCAGCCGTTCCGGCGGTATGTCTTTCACCAACAGGGCAGGATAGCGGCCAGAGCGGGCGAGATTGATCGCCATCTCGTCAATGTCGGTTGCGAGCACCTGCAATTTCGGCGAGTCGGGAAGCTGGGCCCGATATTCGTACAGCAGCATGGCGATCGAGTAGGCTTCCTCGCCGGTGGCACAGCCTGCCACCCAGACGCGCACAGCGTCGTTGCGCCCCTTGCCCGCGAAGATGCGGGGAATGATATCCGTCTCGAGCGTACGGTAGGTTGCGGAATCGCGGAAAAAGTTGGTGACGCGGATCAGCAGGTCCTGGAACAGCAGCAGCGCCTCGTTCGGATCGGCGCGCAGCCGCCGGACATAGCCAGGTGCATCCAATCCCAGGAACTGCATTCTCCGTTGCACGCGCCGAATGAAAGTCGGACGCTTGTAGCCGCTGAAGTCATGGCCGACCTGCTCGCGCAGGATCTGGCAGATCTGCGGCAGCAGATCGATCAATGGCGTGTCCGCCGGGATTGCGGCTTCCTCTGGTTCCGGCTCGGGCCGCGCCGGCAGGTTCAGGATGCGCTCCGCCATCGCCTCGACGGGCAGGATCAGGTCTACCGCGCCGGTCGAGATCGCGGAACTGGGCATATCGCCATATTGTGGGCCGTGCCCGTTCCCGCCCTGCGCCAGCGACAACCCGCCGGCTTCTTTGATCGCCCTCAGCCCGAGGGAGCCGTCGCTGCCGGTGCCCGACAGCACCACGCCGACCGCGGCGGCACGCTGGTCGGCGGCCAGCGATGTGAAGAACACGTCGATCGGCTTGTTCTCGCGCACCGTGGTAGTCGGCGGGAGCAAATGCAGCCGGCCGCCCTCGATGGTCATCAGCACGTTGGGTGGAATGACATACACCTCGCCCGCCGCGACCGCGGTGCCATCCGTCGCTTGCTGCACCGGAATGGAACTCCACTGCCGGAGCACCTCCGCTAGCATGCTGGTACGGTCTGGGGACAGGTGCAGCACCACGACAAAGGCGAGGCCGTCGGGCTCCGGCATGCCGTGGAAAAACCCGCGCAATGCCTCAATACCGCCGGCTGAGGCGCCGATCCCGACAATGCGCAGATTCCCGGTCAAGCAGCCTCCCTCGATAAGCGGACCGCGGTCGTGGGGTTGGCTGGTCGGTGGCGAACCACGCGACGGCGCGCCCCGATCAATTGTACGATGCTGGTTCGCCGTCGGCTATTACTCCCCCAGACCCTGCCGATTGACAAGGCGACTTCACGTGGCGGAGCTGCCGTTGCCGCCCGGTGCCAGGATTGTCAGATCGGCACAACTGAGCCGGAGGCGCATAAGACCCGCGGAAGCGCCTGCAAAATCATGTCAGGTACGGCAAGAAGCCCGGGCCCCCGACCGGCTGCAATCGGTGGATTGTGTTGAACAAGGTCACCCACAGGCGTTCGCACATCGACATATTCCGTGGAAAAAATGTTATTGTTACGCGATTTCAATGCCCAATACGTACCGGTATCAACCTGGAATATGGCACCAGCACCAGTCAGGGACTTTTTCCAACACAATCGGCACGGAGCGGCCAACGCGGGTTATCCCGGAATGTCCTCTATCGGGGTCGTTAGACCAGGCCACCAAGTGTCCGGCCCGGCTCGCCAGTCACGACCCAAACGCGCCCCCGCTGTCGCCCCCGCTTGACCTCCTCCCTCCCACCCGCGATTCTGCCGCCACCGCGGGCAACACGCGGCGCGATTGCAGGAGGGACGCCCCCATGATGGATCCAATGCGCGGCAACAACGGCCCACGCTACAAGCACCTCGCCGACGAGGGCGCCCCCTACGACGCCATCCAGCGCGACAAGCTCACCCCCATCATCGGCGCCGAGATCAGCGGCGTCGACCTCGCCAAACCCCTCGGTAACCGCCAGCTCGACGAAATTCATCGCGCGCTGGCCGAGAACTGCGTGATCTTCTTCCGCGACCAGCACCTCACGGAGGAACAGCACCTCGACTTCGGCCGCAAGTTCGGCGACCTGCACGTCCACCCCGCCGCGCCGGCCGCCGCAGGCCATCCCGAACTGATGATCATCCGCGCCGATAAGAACAGCCCGCGGGCGAATGGCGAAGGCTGGCATAGCGATGTGTCCTGCGATCCCGAACCACCGATGGGCAGTGTGCTGTATATCCGCGAGTGCCCACCGCACGGCGGCGACACGCTGTTCGCCAGCATGTACGCGGCGTACGAGGCGTTGTCGGACCGGATGAAAGCGTATTTGGACGGCATGACCGCCATCCACGATGGCGAGGAGAATTATCGCGGTACCTATGCCTATGCCGGGGTGCAGGACAAGAAGACCTATCCGCGCGCGGAACATCCGGTGGTGCGGACGCATCCGGTGACCGGCAAGAAGGCGCTGTATGTCAATCGCGGGTTCACGCGCAACCTGGTCGGCGTGCCGCGCGATGAGAGCCACGCGATCCTGAACTATCTGTGGACGCACGCAGAAAATCCGCTGTTCCAGTGTCGCTTCCGGTGGCAAGCGAACTCGATCGCGTTCTGGGACAATCGCTGCGTGCAACATCGGGCGATGTGGGATTACTGGCCGCACACACGCTCGGGTCATCGCGTGACCATCGCCGGCGACCGGCCGGTGTGATCGCGGGCAACGCACCGCCGCCACTGCTGGGCCGCGCGGTCCGGCACGAATGGGCGCTAGATGAGACCTGGCTGACCGTCAATCACGGATCATTTGGTGCGGCCCCGCGTGTGGTGCTGGCGGCGCAGCAGGATTGGCGTCGGCAGATGGAATCACAACCGACGCGGTTCATGCGTGAGGATTTGCCGGCCGCTCTCGCGCGGGCCGGGCAGCGCTTGGCCGCATTCCTGAACGCTGACGCCAAGGACATTGCGTTTCTCGACAATGCGACTGGCGGCTGCAATGCCGTGCTGCGGTCGCTGCGCCTGGCACCGGATGATGAGGTGGTTGTGCTGAGCCATGGCTACGGCGCGGTACGCAACACGGTACGTTACGTCACCGAGCGCGCTGGCGCCCGCATGATCGAGGCGGCGCTGCCATTTCCGCATCCGGACGCGGAGGCCATCATCGCCGCCATTGCCGGGGCATTGACCGACCGCACGCGTGTGGCGGTCATCGACCATATCACGTCCGGCAGCGCATTGCTTTTGCCGCTGTGTGCGATCATTGACACGTGTCATGCGGCGCACGTGCCGGTGCTGGTCGATGGTGCACACGGCCCTGGGCAGGTCACAGTCGATCTCAAAGCGTTACGGGCCGACTGGTATGCTGGCAACTGCCACAAATGGCTGTGCGCACCGAAAGGCAGTGCGTTCCTATGGGCAGCGCCCGATCGGCAGGTGGAGCTGCACCCGCTGACGATCTCGCATGGATTCGAACAGGGGTTCCGCGCGGAGTTCGATTGGACTGGCACGCGGGATTCATCGGCTTGCCTGGCGCTGCCGGCGGCACTTGATTTTCATCGGCGATTGGGAGACGCGGCGCTGCGGGCGCGCAATGCAGCGCTCGCCGCGGAGGGCGCACGCCTTCTGGCGGATCATCTGGGCACGGAAATCGGCGCTGGTCCGGCGTTCACGGCTGCGATGGGGGTGGTGCGCATTCCCACACCCGCACCGGCCACGGCCGAATGGGCACAACGCCTCCGTCGGCGGTTGCTGGATGCGCGAACCGATGCACCGGTGCATGCGCTGGACGGCGCGATCTGGCTGCGGCTCTCGGCATTTGCCTACAATGAGTTATCGGACTTTGAGGCGTTGGCCTCGGTTGTGGCATCGGTACTCTGAGCCAATCAAGGTTGCGCCACCTCCCGCGGCACGCCGCGTAGGCTGCGAGATGACTGACGGTGCCACGCATCGCTACCGCCAACCCGTGTCAGGCGTCAGCGTTGGCAACCTGCGCGCCGACCGACACTGTGACGTCGACCCCCAGAGAGAGGAAGTCATTCGGCCGGCCGATAAATCCGCCCGCCACTGGCACAGCCTGTTCTGGTGTCCGCGCCACTGAGACACGGATCAGGTTGCGCCCGGCGATCAAACCGTTGGTTGGGTCGAACTCCACCCAGCCCGCACCGGGCAGGTAGATCGAACACCAGGCGTGGGTCGCCCCGCCGCCCACCACGGCATCGGCGCTGTCGACCAAGGCTGCGTCGTAGACATAGCCGCTGACGAACCGTGCGGCGAAGCCCAGCGCGCGCGTCGCCTCCATCATCAGCAAGGCGAGGTCCCGACAGGCGCCGCGGCCGGTCTTGAGCGTGATGTTCGGTGCGTTGGTGCCCTCGGCATCGCGCGCCTCGTAGACGAAGTCGGCTTTGATCGCCTCGGTCATCGCCGTCAGCATGGACAGCGTGCGCGTCGGACCGCGCGTGTTGAGGAAGCGTCGCGCCCACCGGTCCAGTGCGTGCCCCGGGTCAGGCAGATGACGTTCCGCCAGACGCGCGAGGTCCGGCAGCTCCTCCACCGGGTAGCTGAACGGATAGATTGCCGCGCTGGGATCGATCGGGAAGCCCGTCTCGGCCGGGAAATGATCAAGATCGAGCGTTGATATAATCGTCAACACATCTGCCCGCGCATCGCCGAAATCGACGAAGCAGACAGAGTTCCCCTGAACGTCGTGCGACCAGCGGAGCTGCGCCGCCGGTGGTGTCAGGCCCAGTGTCGCGTCGTTCAGCCGCAGGTCATGGCTGTCGCGCGGACGCAGCATCAGCCGGTGCTCCGTCAGGCGCACGGGCGCGGAATAGCGATAGGTCGTTATGTGCTCGACGCGAACGTGTGGCATCGAATCTCAGGCGTTGCACGCGCGTCGCGGCGTCATACGACGCAGTGTCGCTTCGGCCCGGCCGCGCAGTTTGCCGATGCGCCCGATCCCCGCCAGCCGGCGGTCGAGAAACGCCAGCGTCGCCGCGTCATCCTCGCTGCTGTCACGCAGCCAGAACAGCGCCGTCGCGCCATATACCGCGGTCAGGATCGCGCGCTTCGTGTACCAGGAGAAATCGGCTGACCGGTCGCCGGCGGCGTGCCAGATCGCGTCCACGGTGCGCGCCGTGCAGGCGATGGCTTGGCGCGTGTGCATTGGTGCTGCCAGAACCGCGAGCGCGCGGCGAACTGCTTCCTTGTGTGGCCGTTGCCGCGCCAGCCGCAGCGCGATGACCATGCGCACCTGCTTGGTCAGGCTGATACCCGTCTGATCAAGTGCCGCGGCGTCTGCTTCCATTTGGCGATCAGCCAGATCGCAGAACGCCTCCACCATCGCGACAGCCCCGCCAGGGAACAGTAGCTCCACCTCGTCCTGCGGCAGGCGGAGATCGGCAAGGCCCGCGGCCAACGCGCGGCGGCCCCAGCCATCGAACGGCACATGCGGCAACATCGCGGTGATGGCCGCGTCGCGTTCGGCACTGCGCTCGGGCATGCGAATCATTCCGCGTCATCTCCTTGCTCAGCGGCCCGCGCACGGGCCAGTTCGTCGACGTAGCCGAACAGCGAAAAATCCTGCACGCGCATCGGGTAGAGGATTCCATCCAGGTGATCGTACTCATGCTGAATGACATCGGCATGAAATCCCGTCACCTCGCGCTCGGTCATCACCCCGTCGCAGTCAACGCCGCGGTAGCGAATGCGCGGACTGCGCGGCACGGCCGCACGCAGGTCTGGGATCGACAGGCAGCCTTCCCAGCACAGCACACGTTCGTCACTCAGCAGCTCCACCTCGGGGTTGATCAGGACCGAAGTGCCGACCGGCAGATCGAGGGGATCCTCGCCGCGCCGCTCGCCCGGGATGCGGAACACGAACAGCCGCAGCGGCACGTAGACCTGTGGTGCGGCCAAGCCAACGCCCGGCGCGTCCTCCATCGTCTCGATCATGTCGGCGACCAACCGCCGGATCTCCGGCGCGCCCGGATCGGGCACCGGGGCACAGTGCTGCAGCAAGACGGGATGGCCCATGCGGGCGATCTTGAGGATGGCCATGGTCGTTCCGAAATGGGGTGCAAAGTGAGATTGGCGAGGGCGAGGGCCTATGTTATACGACGCGCCCTCCGCCCGGACCACCGCGCGCGGACGCGTGGGTGCGCCCCGATCGGCGGGGCGCCGGAGCAGAAAGGAGCAGGCGGCCAAGTGCAAGTTCTTGTTCGGGATAACAATGTCGATCAGGCGCTGAAGGCGCTCAAGAAGAAGATGCAGCGCGAGGGGATCTTTCGCGAGATGAAGCTGCGCCGGCACTACGAGAAGCCGTCCGAGCGCCGCGCTCGTGAGGCGGCTGAGGCGGTTCGCCGCGCCCGCAAGCTCGAGCGCAAGCGGATCGAGCGCGAGGGCTTCTGATCGCCCCGCGCGCGGCGGTCGTCGCGCACCACGTATTGCGCCGCATCCTCGCGCGCACGGCATAGGCCGCCGTTCGGGTCGGCCTGGACTGCGTGGCGTGCATCGCTTGCTCACCGCCATTCGCTTGTGCCCGGTCTGCATTCGGGCTTAGCTTGAATTGGCCTGGGCAATGAGGGTGGTTGCGCGTGTTCCTCCCAGACCAAAATCGCCAACAAGCTGTGTTTGACCGGCTGCGCCAGGGCATCCTGACCGGCACACTGCCGCCAGGCACCCGCCTGCCGCCCACGCGGGCCATGGCGGAAGAGATCGGGGTTGCACGGCAGACGGTGGTCCTGGCCTATGAGCGTCTGGCCGCCGAGGGCTATGTCCGCGCGCGGACGGGCAGCGGCACCTATGTCGCGCCCGATCTGCCGGACGCGGCTCCGACACCGGCCTTCGTCCCGCGCGCGGCGGCCAGTTCGCTATCGACCCGCGGGTCGCGGTTGGCAGCCATTCCGGCCAATGCCTACGACGGAGAGGTGGCGACCGGCTCGCTGCTTGCCGGCGGGGTGCCGGCGCACGAGTTTTTCCCCGCGCAGGCGTGGCTGCGATGCACCGCACGGGTGACACGCCAAATGCCGGTGGAGCTGGCCGGTTATCCACCCCCCCAGGGTTTGCCGGAGCTGCGCCAGCAGATCGCGGCCCACCTCGCCGCGACGCGCGGTTTGCTGGCCGATCCCGGCTGTATTGTCGTGACCGGTGGTACACAGCAGGCGTTGCGCCTGGCGGCAGACCTTCTGTTGGATCCAGGGGATACCGCCTGGGTGGAAGACCCGGGCTATATCGCCGGCCGCGGTTCGCTGCTTGCGGCAGGGGCCCTGCCGGTCGCGGTGCCGAGCGATGATGAGGGTCTTGATGTCGCGGCTGGAGTTCACTTGGCCCCGGATGCGCGATTGGCGTTGGTGGCGCCTTCCCACTCGACCCCGCTCGGTGGGGCGCTGCCGCTGGGACGACGCCTGGCGCTGCTCGACTGGGCGGCGCGCGCGAATGCCTGGGTCCTCGAGGATGACTGCGACTCTGAGTTCCGCTGGGAGGGGCGGCCGCTGCCACCGCTGGCGACGCTCGATCGCGCGGGTCGTGTGATCTACTGCGGTACGTTCAGCAAGACGCTCGCGCCGGCCATACGCCTTGGCTTTGCGGTGGTGCCGGCGCCATTGGTGCCAGCTTTCGTGCGGGCGCGTACCCTGATGGATCGGGGTAGCTCGGCGCTGACCCAGGCGGTCTTGGCCGAGTTCATGCGGCAGGGGCTGCTGGCGCCACACATTCGCCGGATGCGCACCGAGTATGCTGGACGGCGGACGGCGTTGCTGACCGCCCTGCGGCGCCATGCGCCGGCTATCACACCCGTTGCGGCGCCGGGTGGCTTGCACATGGTCGCGCGGTTGCCGGAGGGATGTGACGAGGTTGCCGCTGTCCGAGCCTGTCGTGCGCGCGATCTCGCGGTGGCGCCGCTGCGGGCGTATTTCGCCGGTCCGCCCCGGATGGCCGGTCTCGTTATTGGCTTCGCGGGTACTCCCGCGGCCTTGGCGGCTGATCTCGCACGCCGCCTGGCTGCCGCGATCCGGGTGTGACCATGACCCTTGGCGGATCGACCGCTGAACCCGTGCTGTTCGAGGCTGTGATCCTGCCGCATCGCAGTCTGAGCGTGCGGGGACGCGCGTGGCTCATCGGATTGATCTGTCTATTGGGCACGCTGACCGGCGTCCGCTTCTGGCTCATCGGCGCTTGGCCGGTGGTCGCCTTCAGTGCGGCCGAGATTGGCATTGCGGTCCTGCTGCTCTGGCTCAATGCCCGACAGGCGCGTTCGAGCGAGTTGCTCCTGCTGGATCCGACGGCTTTGCGCATCGTCCGGACGACGCCCGCGGGTCAGCGCGAAGAGCGCGTGCTCGCGGTGGGCTGGTTGAACGCGGTGCTGGAAGAACGGCCGGGCCGCGTCCCCGGATTGCTCCTGGTTGCCCGTGGCGTCCGGGAGGAGATTGGCGCAGCGCTGGGCGAGGCGGAGCGCAGAAACCTCGCGCAGGCGCTGTCCACCGCCCTGCATCTCGCCCGCAACCCTCGGTTTAACAACGCGCAGTTGCAGGATGGAGAATTACCAGATCAATAACGTATAATTGGCAGAAAAATGACGACACTTGATCAGCTTTCGGACGGCCCCATCGACTTGATCAGCTCGAACACGCGTTTGCGGATCGCAGGATCGGTGATCCGGTAATAGGCGCGAACCAGTTCCAACGTCTCGCGGCGGTTTAATGTGTCGTCAGCGAAACCGTCCTGCGGATCGGAGAATGTCGGCAATCGGCGTCCAGCCTGACCGCCGAACGAGCTGGCCAGACCGTCAGGCATGTCATCGAAGAAGAAGCCGATCGGCACGTCCAGCACCCGCGACAGATCGAAAAGCCGAGATGCGCCAACGCGGTTTACCCCGCGCTCATATTTCTGCACCTGTTGGAAGGTAAGCCCCAACGCCTCTCCGAGGCGTTCCTGGGACATACCCAATAGCGTTCGCCGCAGTCGGATACGCACACCGACATGCACGTCGACCGGGCTGGCGCGGCTTTCCTTGTCTGCCCCAACAGCCTGTTCGGCGCGAGCCATACTCAACCCCTCCCTCAAATCCTTCAGCATGGGACCTGCCCCCGAGTGATGCGTGGGCCCTCAGAGCGGACGCCGATTTGATCACGCTAGATTCACTTTACCGCCACAACCGGCAATTGTCAAGCGATTAACCAAAAAAGTGATCGTTGGTCTCAATTATATGCATATTTCCCATTAATATCAACGCGTCGTGTGCGGACGTGCGCGGCGCCCACGACCTGCCACCAACCCAACAAGCGTTGTGATCGCGCCAAGTATCAGCGGAATGACCAAGCCGTACCGCGCGAAGGGCGGTGCCGGCAAAGCGGGTGGCAGATCCACCACCAGCACGCCCTGCCGGTTCATCCCAAGCCGGCCGATTTCATGCCCCCGCGCGTCAAATCCAGCCGAGATGCCGGTGTTCGCCGCCCGCATCAGCGGCAAGCCCTCCTCGACGGCCCGCAGACGTGCCGCGGCCAGATGCTGGCGGGGACCGGTTGAATTCCCGAACCACGCATCGTTGGTAATGTTCACCATCCAGGCGGGGCGATCCGCTTTGTCGATAACCTCGCCGGAGAAGATTGCCTCATAGCAAATCAACGGGCCAATCGGCGGCAGGCCGGGCACGTGCAGGGTCCGCGGACCGCCGCCGGGTTGGAATCCACCCCCCGGGACGACCTGAATGGGCAAGGGAAGCCAGGTCGGCTGATACTCGCCGAACGGCACCAGGTGCCATTTGTCGTAAACGCCATCCAGCCGTCCGTCACCGAGCACGGCGAACAGGCTGTTGCGTGGCCGTCCATCGGCATCGAAGCGAACAGCGCCGACCAGCGCTGGTGCGCGATCCGCGGCGTCCGCAATTGCCGCGCGGGCCGCCGCGTCGGTCTGCAACAGGAAGGGGCTTGCCGTCTCGGGCCACACCACGACCGCCGGTGTGCCGGCACTCCGTGCGACACCCGCGGCCGTCAGCGCCAGGTATCGGCTGAAAATGCGCTCGACCAGGGCGCGATCCCATTTCTGCCCCTGCGCGATATCGCCCTGTACAAGCACCACCTTGAGCGAAGGCGCCGTCGGCACCGGGTCACGCAGGCGCACGACCCCAAAGGTCGCCCAGATCGCGAGCACAGTGGCCCCCGCGATCCGCCATCGCCAACCCAATGCGGCGATCGCGGCCAACAGCACGGTCAGGAACGTGAGGCCCGACGCGCCGATCCACGCCGCCGGCTGAATCATCACGTCACCAACCAGGCCTGGCAGTTCCCACACACTTCCCCACGGATTCCAGGGGAACCCGGTGGCGATGAACTGCCGGGCAAGGTCGGCCAGCACCCATGCCCCCGCCAGCGTGAAGGCCCGTGGCCATCCCGGCGATGCGGACCGCGCCAGCGCCACCGGCACGGCGATGAAAAGCGCCAACACGGCGGCGAGCCCCGGTACCGCGAGCGGCACCAGCCACCAGAAATGCGCCGCCTCCACCAGGATTGCCTCGGTGATCCAATAAAGGCCGAGCAGGTGATGGCCAAACCCGAACCACCAGCCACGCCGCAGGGCCTGGCCCCAGCCACCCGTCCCAGCGACCAGGGCCAACAGCCCTGGCACCGTGACCACCAGCACGGGGATCGCATAGACCGGTGGCAGCGCCGCGGCCGACATCGCCCCCATCACGGCGGCGGCCGCGTCGGCGTGCCAGCCAGACAGCGAGGTCAGTCGCGCCAACACGGATAGCAGGGCCCGGGTGTCGCGTCAGATATCGACGTGCGTGGCCGCACCGGGCGCAGGTGCCGCCGCCTCACGCTCGTAGTGGCGATAGTACTTGTCCGTCACGAGGTCAGTCTTCACGACAACCGCCACATCCGTTGTGTTGAACTGCCGGTCGATCACCGCACCATCCCCGACAAAGCCGCCGAGCCGAAGATAGCCCTTGATCAGCGGAGGGAGCAGCGCAATGGCCCGCCGCGGATCAATCGTCTCAGGAGGCATCCGCCGCATGTCCACATACCGATCTGGCACAGCGCGGACCCGCAATGCGGGCGGTGCCAGATGGCGCGTGTACAGATAGGTCAGCTCCTCTGCGATCGCATCCGGATCGGTGCCGGGCAGGCTTGCGCACCCGAACATCAGCCCGATCCGGTGCTTGAAGACGTAAGCCGCGATCCCGCGCCAGAGCAATTGCATCACCGCGCGATTGCGATAGGCCGCCGCAACACATGACCTGCCCAGTTCCAGAATCGGACCTGGGAAAGCGACCAAGGACGCGATGTCATACTCGCCCGATGAGTAGAAGTGGCCGATGCGATCGGCCGCTTCCTGTCGGATGAGCCGATAGGTGCCAACCACACTGTCCGGCCCCGATCCGAGTGCGTGGTCCACGACCAGCAGATGATCGGCAACGCCATCGAACGCGTCCCGATCCCGTCCGGCCCCGGCGGATACGGCATCGGGTGTCGCACCCATCTCTTGATAGAACACGCGGAAACGAAGCGCCTGGACCGCATCGATCTCGGCGGCGGATCTGGCAATCCGCGCCCCCAGGTTGCCAGCCCGTAATTCCTGATCGGGCTCGTCACTCTGATCCGACCCGGCAGCCCGGCCTGGCACGGGAGGCGGTTCGGCGTTCATCGAGATGGCCCGGCTGGTCCGGTCCCGCGACCCGCCCCCCGCGCGGCGCCGCCACCGCCGTGCTGATCCTCGTCGCCCCGCAGGCGCTGATTGGCCGCCGAGGACGCCGGAGAGGAAGGGGTGACGACCTGATCTTGCCGGCGGCCAAACAGCTCCAGCCGCAGCGACACGATATCGAAGCCAAGCCGGCCGGCAATCGCCCGCATCAGGCGCTCGTGTTCGGCATCCTGAAACTCGATGACCTTCCCGCTCTCGACGTCGATCAGGTGGTAATGGATGCCGTGTTCGGTCGGCTCATAGCGCGCGCGGCCGCCGCCGAAGTCCCGGCGTTCAAGGATGCCCTTTTCCTCGAGCAGACGCACGGTCCGGTAGACCGTTGCGATCGAGATATGGCCGTCCAGCGCTGCGGCGCGCCGGTAGAGTTCCTCGACATCCGGATGATCCGCGGCGTCGGACAGCACCCGGGCGATGACCCGGCGCTGCCCGGTCATCTTCAAGCCTCGGTCGATGCACAGCCGCTCGATGCGGGATTCCATCCGGAGCCTTCACGATCACTGGCGCGATGGCGTGGGTCTCGCAGACCGAACCATCGTGCCCCTCGGGGTAGCCGATCAAGGCCGGCGCTGTCCAATCCACCCGAGCGAAGCGCGGTGGCAACGCCCGACCCGGCGTTGCCCCGTCAGACCCGCGACGAGATCGCTATTTGGGGCGCGCGCGGGGCGTGGTGCCCAGGCCGATCTTCTTGGCGAGCGACGAGCGCTGACGGGCGTAATCCGGTGCAACCATCGGGTATGTGGCCGGCAGACCCCAGCGCTGCCGGTATTGCTGCGGGGTCAAGTTATAGGCGGACATCAGGTGCCGCTTGAGCATCTTCAGTTCGCGGCCGTCCTCCAGGCAGACGATGTGATCTGGGAACACGGACTTCGCGATCGGCACGGCCGGCTCCGGTCGCACCGCTGGGGCCGCTTCTTGGCCGACCTCAGACAAGGTCTTATATACTTGCTGAATCAGTGTCAGGACCTCGGCAGGAGACAGTGTATTGTTCGACACCTGCGCCGCGACTATTCCGGCCGTCAGTCCCAGAAGATCGGCATTGGCCGATTGTTCAGCCATCGTCAGTCCTTTCGTTATCAACAATTGCCATCATTTAGGAGCCACCTTGGGCGGTCCGCAACCTCTATTCTGTCAGATATTTGTACGGCCCTTATCATGACGGCAGTGGAAGATGATGATGTCCAGTTGGACATCACTGCCGATGTATGCCCGATGACTTTTGTCCGCACGCGCCTTGCGTTGGATCGCATGGCGGCCGGACAGACGTTGCGGGTGAAGCTGCGGGGTGATGAGCCAGTGCGGAATGTCCCGCGTACCGCGCGCGAGCAGGGGCACGAGGTTCTGTCACTGACGACCGGCGCCGACGGTGTCAGCGTGCTACGGTTGCGTCGGGGTCCGTAAGCGGCCGTCGCAGGACCAGCGCATCGGCGCCGTTCGGGTAGTATCTCGGCCGACGCCCCGCCGGCAGGAAGCCGGCCCTCGCGTAAAGCCCTCGTGCCGCCAGATTGTCCTCGGCCACCTCAAGAAAGGCCACCGCCGCACCGCACGACTTGGCCCAGGCGATCGCGGTCTCGAGTAGGGCCCTACCCACCCCTCGGCGTCTGACCACGGGGGGCACAGCCAGGGTCAGCACTTCCATCTCATCCGCGGCAACCCGCGCGAGGATCATGCCGCCATCCGGATGGCACCATCCCGCGACCCCGGGCATGGCGAGCTGAAGGCCGATCGCGTCGGGCCCCCAGGCCTGGCGCTGTGGAAACGCCGCACCGTGGATCGCTGCCATGGCTGCTGCATGGCCGATCCCTGCCCGGATCGGGTCCGATGCCATCGCCGATCACACGCCGCGCGGCGCGGGGCGCAGTCCTGCGGCCGGCCGGCGCGCTTCCGGCGGATCGACATAGATCGGCAGGACATCGCGCGGCGGCAGCGCACTGGCATGCCGCCGCATCGCGGCCGCGGCCACCTGCCATGCCAGAGGCAAACGAACGTTGGTCAGCATCACGTCGCTGTCCCGCGCCGCCAATCGCGACGCCACTGCAATCGCGGCATCGCCCGCCACGGCAATCGGCCCCTGCGCCCGCGGCAGATCATCCAGCGGCACGGCGACGATCGAACTGCCGCGCTCCAGAAAGACGCGGCCGCGCCGGCTATCGATCGCGGTCCAGAGGCTGCGTCGGCCGATCTGAGGCAGGGCCTCGGCAAAGGTTTCGCCAACCGATACCCCGACGAGTGTCACGTGCGATGCAAGTGCGAGGCCGTGCGCCAGCGCAAGACTGGTCCGCAGGCCAGTGAAGCTGCCAGGACCAACCGTGACGGCGATCAGATCGAGATCGGGACCGCTCAGCCCCGCCGCGGACAGCACGTGTCGCACCATCTCCGGCAGCAATGCGGCATGCCCCCGCGCAGTGTCGGAATGCTGCTCGGCACGCACCAGGCCGTCCACCGTCACCGCGGCGGAACATCGGGCACACGCCGCATCGAGCGCCAGGACACGCGTCACGCGATTGGCCTCGCCGGCGCTAGAGCAGGACGCATGCCTCGTCGAATGGCAGGCGCGGCGAGCGGTTGAACACGCCGGCCGAATCGCCCATGCCGATATTGACCAGGAAGTTCGAGCGCCATCCGCGATCCGCCAGGAACTCGGCATCCACCTTCGCATTGTCGAAGCCGGACATCGCACCGATATCGAGGCCAAGCGCCCGCGCCGCCATCATTAGATAGGCACCCTGCAGCGTGCCGTTGCGGAACGCGGTCGTTGCCGCCAGCGACTCATTGCTGGTGAACCACGATGCGGCATCGGCATTATGCGGGAACAGATACGGCAGCTTTTCGTGGAACTTCGGATCGTATGCGACGATCACCGTCACCGGCGCCACCATCGTCTTCTCGAGATTCCCCGAGGAGAGGGCTGGGGCGAGACGCTGTTTTGCCTCCGGCGTACGCAGGAACAGGAACCGCGCGGGCGATGAGTTAGCCGAGGTCGGGCCCATCTTCAGGATTTCGTACAGCGCGTGCAGCGTCTCATCGGACACCGGATCGGGGCGCCACTTGTTGTGGGTACGTGCTTCACGGAACAGCAGATCAAGCCCGGCCGCGTCGATCGTCATGCCGATAGGTCCTTCCAGGATGGCAGGTGAGCGACCTCAGCCTAGCAGGGCCGAAATCAGAATTCGACCTGCTCGACCGCCTGCACCTCGGGGACATAATGCCGCAGCATGTTCTCGATGCCGTGCTTCAGCGTGGCGCTCGACGACGGGCAGCCGGAGCAGGCACCCTGCATATGCAGGCGCACAACCCCGTCGCGATAGCCGCGAAACACGATGTCGCCACCGTCACCCGCGACAGCGGGCCGCACGCGCGTATCGATCAGCTCCTTGATCTGCGCGACGATCTCCCGATCCTCTGGCGCCACATCCTCGTCCGGCGCCAGCTCGTCCGCGCTATCCATCATCTCGCGGCCGGCGACAAAATGCTCCATGACCGTGCCGAGCACCTGCGGCTTCAGTTCCGGCCAGCCGGCCTCGTTGGTCTTCGTCACGGTGATGAAGTCGGCGCCGAGGAACACCCGCGCAACACCCGGCAAGGCAAACAGGGCACTCGCTAATGGGCTGCGCGAAGCTGCCGTGGGCGTGGCAAAGTCCGCGGTGCCGGTTCCCATTACCGCGCGACCCGGCAGGAACTTCAGCGTGGCGGGATTCGGTGTGGCCTCGGTCTCGATGAACATGCAATAGGCCCCTTGTTTCCGGCGTGCGCAACAAACCGGACCGCGCCGGTCCAGTCAAGCCCGCTACATCGGTATGGTGGGTCACTCCGGCAAGACCTTGCGGCGCGCCGGGTCGCGCGTCGCAGGCCGCGCGGTGGCCACGCTTGGGCCCGCGCATGTATCTGCCTTACCTTGACTCGAGCGAGGGCGGTGAATAGAAGACCGTCCCTCTGGCGCGACCCTTACCCGGTCGTGCTTCACGTGACCTGCCCCCTTTTGAGTGACACCGAGCCCATGGCCAATACCGACTCCGCACGCAAGCGTATCCGCCAGACCAAGCGTCGTACCTTGCGCAATCAGGCGCGCAAGTCGCGGATGCGGACCTTCGTCAAGAAGGTGGAGGCGATGATCGCCGGCGGCGACAAGGCGGCGGCGCAGGACGCGTTCCGCCAGGCGCAGCCGGAGATGCAGCGCGCGGTCGGCAAGGGGGTCCTTCATGCGAACACCGCGGCGCGCAAGTTGTCGCGGCTCTCAGCCCACATCAAGGCACTCGCCGGGGTGTGATTCGCCGCTGCCGCAATGCGGCAGTACCCCTTACGGCACTGCAACCGTATGACTCCCGGCGTCGGGCGTGGCAAAGACACAAGACCAAGTAGTTGCGCAATAGTATCCCAAGCAGCGTCAATATTTTTGACGACATTGATGATCGTCACAGTTGTATTTGTGTTTGTTGATCGGCCGAATTACAGATTCCCATTGCGGGTGCCCCAGCATCTGACATAAACATTACACTGTCGTTAGCTCATCGAAGACTTCCTCTCTAGCGCAGTGGTGGTCATCATGTGAGTGTGGTCGGCGCCGTAAGGGTTTCGTCACGACGGCCGGTAGAGTCGTCGCAACAGGGGCGGTTTCGATGGCGTCAGGCATCGGTCTGGCTGATGGCGGCCAAGGGGGGCGCGAGATGTCCACGATCACGCCGCCGGATCCTCTGGGTCCGGTGCAACTTGCGGCGCAGTGGGCACGAATTCGCGGTCGATTGCAGCAGGAGGTGGGCGAGGTCGAATATCGTACCTGGCTGCGGCAGATGACGCTCGCCGGGCTCGAGGGCGACGAGATCACCTTGTATCTGCCGACGCGCTTTCTGCGCGACTGGGTGCGCGAGCACTACGCCGATCGTCTCACCGAGCTGTGGCGCATGGAAAATTTGGAGATCCAGCGGATCGAGATCCGTGTCGGCGGGTCGGCGACAGGTTTGGCCGAGAGTCTGGGGCCATCCGTCGTGGCGCCCCCCACAGCATCGCGTGTACCTATGCGTATGGATGAGCGAAGCGAACCGCGGCCGGACCTGGCCACCGGTCTCGATCCCCGTTTCACCTTCGATGCCTTCGTCGTCGGCAAGCCGAACGAATTCGCCTATGCCTGCTCCCGGCGCGTGGCCGAGCAGCCCGCCAGCCAGGGCTTCAACCCGCTGTTCCTGTATGGCGGTGTCGGCCTGGGCAAGACACATCTCATGCATGCAATCGCGTGGGAGATGGTGACACGCAGCAACGCGGCGAACGGCCGCTCGATCAGTGTCGCCTACATGTCGGCGGAGCGGTTCATGTACCGCTTCATCGCCGCGATCCGGAGCCAGGCGACGATTGAGTTCAAGGATCAGCTCCGCAGTGCCGACGTGCTGATGATCGACGACCTGCAGTTCCTGATCGGCAAGGACAACACGCAGGAAGAGTTCTTCCACACCTTCAACGCGCTGGTGGAAGCCGGCAAGCAGATTGTCGTCTCGGCGGACAAGTCGCCGTCTGACCTGGAAGGCTTGGAAGCGCGACTGCGCACGCGGCTCAGCCACGGCATGGTCGCCGACCTGCACTCCACGACCTACGAGCTGCGCATCTCCATCCTTGAGGCGAAGGCCGCCAGCGCCGGTGTGGTCGTGCCGCCGAAGGTTTTGGAATTCCTCGCGCACAAGATCACCTCCAACGTGCGCGAGCTGGAAGGCGCGCTGAATCGCCTGGTCGCGCACGCCAATCTGTTCAACCGCCAGGTCACGCTTGAGACCGCGCACGAGGTCCTGCACGACATTCTGAAGGCGCATGATCGCCGCCTGACGATCGAGGAGATCCAGCGCAAGGTCGCTGAACACTACAACATCCGCCTGACCGACATGTCCTCGGCCCGCCGCGCCCGTGCGATCGCCCGGCCGCGCCAGGTCGCAATGTGGCTCGCCAAGCAATTGACCCAGCGCAGCCTGCCGGAGATCGGCCGCAAATTTGGCAATCGCGACCACACCACGGTGATGCACGCCGTCGCCCGCGTGGGTGACCTGATGGCGCGCGACGCCGCCTTCGCCGAGGATGTCGAGCTGCTGCGCCGTATGCTGGAGTCCTGATCCGCCCCGAAAGCCGCAAACGCGCGCTTTGCCAGCGATTTTCCTGTTGCTACAGTCGGCCACCGATTCGTCCCCGGTGTGGTACAGGTATCGCGAGGGGCCACAACAGGCTCATCGGACAGGCCTCAAAGGATTGCCGCAATGAAATTCAAGGCCGATCGCGCCACCCTTCTGAAGGCCCTGGCCCACGTCCAGAGTGTGGTGGAGAAGCGCAACACCATCCCGATCCTGGCGAACGTCATGATCGCGGCGCGTGATGGCAAGCTGGCGCTGACCGCGACCGACATGGAAATTGCCATTATCGAGGATGTGCCAGCCAGCGTCGCCCGCAATGGCAGCTGCACCGCGCCGGCCGTGACGCTGTATGAAATCGTCCGCAAGCTGCCCGAAGGTGCCGAGGTCGAGCTCGACTATCCCGGCGGTGACGCCCAGCTCACCCTGCGCGCCGGCCGCTACAGCACGCATCTCGTGGTGCTGCCCACCGACGATTTCCCCTCGATGACCGCGGGCGTCCTGCCGCACCACTTTACTCTGTCGGCGCAGCAGCTTCGCGGTCTGATCGATCGCACGCGCTTTGCCATCAGCACCGAGGAAACCCGCTACTACCTGAACGGCATCTACCTGCATGTCGCGGACAGCGACGGCACCCGCGTGCTGCGCGCCGTCGCCACCGACGGCCACCGTCTCGCGCGCGTCGAGGAGCCGTTGCCGGAAGGTGCCGCCTCAATCCCCGGTGTTATCATCCCACGCAAGACCATCAACGAGCTGCGCAAGTTGCTCGATGAAGTCACCGGCGGTGTCGAGCTGGCCCTGTCCGACACCCGCATCCAATTCCATGCCGACAGCGTTGTGCTGACCAGCAAGCTGATCGACGGCACCTTCCCGGAATACGATCGCGTCATCCCGCGCGGCAACGACAAGGTGTTGCGTGTCGGCAAGAAAGACTTCGCCGATGCTGTCGGCCGTGTCGCCGCGATCTCGTCGGAGCGTTCGCGCCCGGTGAAGTTGTCCCTGCAACGCGACCTGCTGACCCTGTCGGCAGCCAGCCCTGAACAGGGCACCGCCACTGAGGAGCTCGACGCCGAGCGAGTGAAGTACGAAGCATCGCCCTTGGAAATTGGCTTCCAGGCTCGTTACCTGAACGACATCACTGATCAGATCGAAGGCGACGTCGAATTCTGTTTTGCCGATGGATCGGCCCCGACCGTGGTGCGCGATGCCGGCGACGCCAGCGCGCTCTACGTGCTGATGCCGATGCGGGTCTGACCCCCCGTATCGCACATCCGTCATGGCCGGGCCTGTCGCGGCCAACCACGCACCGCCGGCGACGCCCGGATGGCGCACCCCACGCCGGTCATGACAGAAAGCGTCATGCGCCTGATCCGCCTGACGCTGACCGACTTCCGCTCCTACGCCACACTCAACTGGCAGCACCAGGCCCGCATCAGCGTCCTGGCCGGGCCCAACGGCACCGGCAAGACCAACCTGCTGGAGGCCGTCTCGCTGCTCGCGCCCGGCCGTGGCCTGCGCGGCGCGCGCGTTGCGGATCTGGCCCGTCACGGCACCACCGCCTGGGCGGTCGCCGGCCGCTTCCGGTCTGAGACCGCCGCCACTGATATCGGCACCGGCACGCCCCCTGACGGGCCACCCGACCGGCGCGTCTTTCGCCTGGACGGTTCTGCCCCGCGCAGCCAGGCCGAGATCGCCGCCCGCGTCGCCGTCGTCTGGCTCACGCCGCAGATGGACCGCCTGTTCCAGGAGGCGCTGTCCGGCCGCCGCCGGTTCCTCGACCGCCTGGTGTGGGCGTTGGAACCCGGCCATGCGCGTGAGATCGGTTCGCACGACACCGCCATGGCCCAGCGCAATCGTCTGCTGGCCGAGGGCCGCGCCGATCCGGCTTGGCTGGCGGCGCTGGAAGACGCCATGGCCCGCCACGCCGTCGCCGCCACAGCCGCCCGCATCACGCTGGGGACCCATCTCAACGCGGCGTTGCAGGCTGGCGCCGCCGCCCCGTTCCCAGCCGCGGCAATCGCGCTGGTTTGCCCGATCGCCGATCGCCTGGCCGTGTCCCCGGCCGTGGAGGTCGAGGATTGGCTGCGCACCAGCCTGGCTGCGTCCCGGTCGCGCGACGCCACAGCTGGCAGCACCGCGCTTGGCGCCCATCGCACCGACATGGCGCTGAGCGATTCCGCCACCGGTCGCCCCGCCGCGCAGGCCAGCACGGGCGAGCAGAAGGCCCTGCTGGTCGGCTTGATCCTGGGCCACGCGGCGCTGATCGCCGAGGCGCGTGGCAGCGCACCGCTGCTATTGCTGGACGAACCCGCGGTACATCTCGACCCCGACCGCCGCGTTGCGCTGTTTGCCGCCTTGATGCGGCTGGAGGCGCAGACGATCCTCACTGGGACCGATCACGAAACATTCTCTCCGTTGGCCGGCCACGCCGAGCTGCTGCGCACCGGCGAGGGCCACCTGGTGCCGGCAACGCTGCCCTGACCCTCACGCGTGCCCCGCCGCTCCCTGTCATAGCCGGGCTTGTCCCGGCCATCTGTGCGGCGACGTGAAGCCACGATCGCGCCGACAGACCTGTCCTCGACAGGGCCTGTGAAGCGCCCCGCGCGACATGGCAGAAATCTCGGAAAATCGCAGGATTCTCCAGCGACTCCCCTGGGCTTATGGGCGCCGAATCGCTATATTCTCGTCGCACCCAGACAGTCCTTCGGAGACCCTCGCCGGCATGTCCGACAACGCCGCGCCGCAGCCTGATTCCAACCACGCCAATGGCGATGCTTACGACGCCGCGTCGATCTCCGTACTCAAGGGGCTGGACGCCGTGCGCAAGCGTCCGGGCATGTATATCGGCGACACCGATGACGGCTCCGGCCTGCACCATATGGCCTTTGAGATCATCGACAACGCCGTCGACGAAGCCCAGGCCGGCTTCGCCACGCGATGCGAGCTCACCTTGAACGGCGACGGCTCCGTCACCGTGCGCGACGACGGCCGCGGCATCCCGGTCGACATCCACCCCGAGGAAGGTGTCTCCGCCACCGAGGTGGTGCTGACCCGCCTGCACGCGGGGGGGAAATTCAACCAGAACTCCTACAAGGTCTCCGGCGGTTTGCACGGCGTCGGTGCCGCGGTGGTCAACGCGCTGTCCGAATGGATGGAAGTGCGCATCTGGCGCGACGGGCAGGAGTATTTCATCCGTTTCCTCAACGGCGACGCCGAGGCGCCATTGTCCCTTGTCGGCGCGTCTAACGAGGTCCATGGCACCGAGGTCATCTTCAAGCCGAGCCCTGCCACCTTCACCCGCACCGAGTTCGACTTCGCCCTGCTGGAACGCCGCCTGCGCGAACTGGCATTCCTCAACTCCGGCCTCACCATCGTGCTGCGCGACGAGCGCCACGCGGAGAAGCGTGAGGTGGAGATGCGCTACGACGGCGGCCTGGTCGCCTTCGTCGACTGGCTCGATCGCGCCAAAACCTCGGTCATCAAGCCCGCCATCAGCCTGCGCGTGCCGGAAACTGATGCCGGCATCCGCGTTGAGTTCGCGCTGTCGTGGAATGACTCATACCATGAAACGATGTTGTGCTTTACCAACAACATCCCGCAGCGTGACGGCGGCACCCATCTTGCCGGCTTCCGCCAGGCGTTGACCCGCGTGGTGACGAAATACGCCGAAGGCATGGGCAAGAAAGAGCAGCTCCAGCTCGTCGGCGAGGACATGCGCGAAGGCATGACCGCCGTGCTGTCGGTGAAGGTTCCGGACCCGAAATTCTCCTCGCAGACCAAGGACAAGCTGGTCAGCTCTGAGGTGCAGCCCGTCGTGCAGGCCGCCGTGGCCGATGCCGTTGCCCACTGGTTCGAAACGCACCCGAAAGAAGCCAAGTCGATCATCCAAAAGGTGATGGACGCTGCCTCGGCGCGCGAAGCCGCCCGCAAGGCACGGGAACTCACGCGCCGCAAGGGGGTGCTCGACATCTCGACCTTGCCCGGCAAGCTGGCCGACTGCCAGGAACGCGATCCTGCCAAGTGCGAGATCTTCATCGTCGAGGGGGACAGCGCCGGTGGCACCGCCAAGCAGGGCCGCAATCGCAAGTTCCAGGCGATCCTGCCGCTAAAGGGCAAGATCCTGAACGTTGAGCGCGCCCGCTTCGACCGCATGCTCGGCAGCCAGGAGATCGGCACGCTGATCACCGCACTGGGCACCGGCATCGGCCGCGGTGAGCCTGATCAGGGCGGCTTCGACGCCGCCAAGCTGCGCTAC
>Ga0210386_10000726_pt1 | contig 30335 bp, 25 predicted proteins | sample IncBWH32OmetaG_FD_160091 | JGI IMG/M metagenome (GOLD analysis project Ga0210386, IMG submission 160091) | Forest soil microbial communities from Barre Woods Harvard Forest LTER site, Petersham, Massachusetts, United States - Inc-BW-H-32-O ...
TGAAGAGGCCCACGCCGGCCACGCTGCCGGGTTGGAACTTGACGTCCTCCAATGCGGCCTGTATCACGTGCTGCACGCCACGCCGGCGAGCATTGCGCGCGCCGCCGGGGCCGGGTTCCACGAGGGCTACATCGACGCCGGCGTCCTGCAAGCATCGAGCAACATAGCCATTGCCGCCTCCCACATCCAGCAACAAGCCGCCGGGAGGAAGGGCCTTGACGACGGCGCGAATACAGTTGTTTCGGTGCCGAAACCAGAACGACGATTCTTCTACAGCGAAGTACGTCTCGTTGCCGTGTTCAGGGTAGGAGACGGCGGAGAGCGTCTTGCTGGTCCAAATGCCGTCCTGCCGCAGCTCGATGTTGGCTGCAAGTTCCCGTAAGTCGGATGTCATAGAGCTAGGTCTCCGGATGCGGAGAATGAGCCTTTGATTCCCAAACCGCGTATCCGCCAAAGGTTCGGATCAACGTCCAGCCCTGGCCGCGTGGACCAGGGCCCTGGAGGAGGCAATAGTCGGCTTGAGAAGCAAATTGGCCCGACAAGGTCCCGTCCACAAAACCGTCCTTGGACCACTGCTCGAAGTCGCGTTTTCGTCGGGCGACTTCCGGAGACATCGTGAGACCGCCGAGCACCTGTTCGCCGTATTCTGTCGGCAGGTAGACGCGCCGCTCGCCGATGAAAACGGTGGGAATGGTTAGCGCGTACGGCATCGACTGCGGATCGATGACGATGGCCTGGGAGGGAGTGTTGTCGCGGATAAATTCCAGAGCGGCAACGTAATCGGCCGGCAAGGCCATAGTGCGGTCATGATTATGCCGAAGCCGCAGGAATGCAAATTGTCCGGCATACGCCGCCGTGCAAACGAGGCCCAGGACGATCAATGCCAGAGTGACGGCCGCGGCCGGGGATCGCCAGTTTTTCATCGAGCGCGCCAGGCCCACGCATGCCAACGGACAAGCGGCCACGGCGATTAGCGCCGCGATTTTCATGGAAAAGTCGATCTGACCGGTTACCGTATTCGGAATATATAGAAAGCTCGGCACCAACACGCAAGCGACGATCAAGGTGCAAAACAAGGACAGCTTTCCCCAGAACTGCCGGCTTAGCAATGCCAAGGCCCATAGTGGCGAAAACGCAAAAAGAACGTGACGGAGATAGGCACCGTTATCAAACGCGAGTGCTAAAGGCTTGCCGGAGCCGAACAGGTGCAGACCAAAAGCCATCGTCCCGGCGAGCGCGGCGCCAATGACACCAAAAAAAATAGCGGCAAGTAGCGGCCGGCGTATCCGAGCCAGCAGCAGCCAGATTCCCAGCGTCAGAGCCATAGGAAAAATGAGGGTGATGCTGTAGCCAATAATCATCGCCAGGAATATCGCGCCCAGGACGAGATAGCCCTTCTCGCCGTGGCGATTCCATTCGAGCAGCAGCACTAAAACCAGCAATGCCAGCGTCAGGGCCATGGTGTTATTGCCGAAGACTGTCAGACTGTTCGGAATCGAAAGCAGGAGACCGTTGCGAACCGCAATTGCGAGGGATTGAATATGAGTCAATCGGACGGCAATGCCGACCAGCATCTGATAGGGATACATTACTAACGACCCCAGCGTGACGACGCCGGCGGCCATGACAACCGCGGAGGCAGCCATAGGCCGATCAATGGCCAGCAACACGTGGTCGGCGGCTGCGCTGATCGCGAGAAATAGAATGCAGGCGGCGATATAGTTGCACAAAACCAGGGCGATAGCGTCCGGCGTGTGGCCACCGCCGAGTGAACTGAGCCAGGCTGGAAACACAAAGAAAAGCCAGTGATAGTGCAGTATTCCGGTGCCGGCCACCGGCCAATGCGGCAAGCCGGGCGACGCGTTGATGACGGCAACTATGTTGGTGAGATTGCCGAAGTCGATCGGAAACAATCCGTAGTAGAAGACTTGACCGGCTTCGTGAACTCCGAATCCCATCCAGGTCAGGACGAACAGGGCCGGAAGAACGACGAAGAGAAATGGCGAGGCGGCGCGAAACAAGGGCGTACGGATATCGTGCAGAAAGCGGGTATAAGCGCCACGGTATATCGCCAGTGAACAGAGAGCGATGACGAATATCAGGTCCAAAAGCCAGCCGGGGAAGGGAAGAGCGCGGCGAATATAGAACGCCGGAGTGACCAAAAGGATTGCCAACGAAAGACTGGCAACGGTGCGGATGCTAGTCGATAGGTTTCGGAGCAGGCCGGTTCCCGATAGCAGAGCAGCGGCCGGGAACAGCAGCCCCATGACGAAGGCCACCAGCCTCGCGCCAGCCAGAGCGCCGCCGCCCAGGTACAGGAGCATGCCCGCGGTGGCGGCGGCGGGAATGGCCACCGACCACGTTGCAAGGACACTCCTCGGAGGCTGCGCTGTCGCGAGGGTTTGAGTCTCGCTGAGATTAACTATCAACAATTACCACCTTGGTTCGCTAAGCAATGTGCCGGCGATCTTTTCATACTCGGATTCGACCAGATGCCGGCCACGGCTGGTTTTCCACCAGGAGGATGGGTTGTAATCCAAATCCTGAGAGGCGGCCACAGAAAAATGAATATCCGGAATCATCCAGCGGAAGACCAGCACGGCTCGCCGGGAATGGAAATTGCTGGTGACCAGAATGACGCGCCTTACGCCCATTTTCTGGAAGATCGGGCCCATAGCGCGAGCCTCGTCGATGGTGGACGGCGTATGATCCAGCCGTATGGCCTGAAACAATCCAGGTTGATAGCCGTGCTCTACAGCGTACTGCACCGCCATATCGCCGGAATAGCGCTTGCTGATAATGTTGCTCGAGTAGGCGCCACCGCTGAGCAAGACCAGAGGGGCAAATCCGCGAGCGCCCAGGTCCGCGCCTAAGAGCACGCGGCTGCCGAAGAAATCGCCGGCCAGGACATATATCGCGTCGGCTTTTTCCAATTGATCAGAGACGATCAATGAGTCACCGACCGCCATGAGCAGCGGTTTGTAAAAAACACCAGCCAGCAGGCACGCCAGAGCAATCGAAACGAAAATCCACCGCATCGTTACTGACGGCTGGTTACGGTCCAGATTTGAAGGACGCCCAAGTCCGGGAAATTTTGCTGCAGCTTCTGAGTACAGGAGAACTGGGCGGAGAGATTATCCAACAATATCTTGTTCTGCTTCGCCTTGGACAGCCAATAGTCGCTGTCCAGGCGATCAAAGAGGACCACTTGAACGATGCCGTGACGATCGATGAGTTGGCGAATCTGGCCGGCCTGGATTCCGGTAAGCTCGGCGAGCATGCGCTGGCCATGGAGCTCATTCAGAAATTTGTCGGTGGCCGGTATGTCAGTCACGACGGGAAGCGAGGGATCGGTGTGGCTATAGAGCGCATCGACGATGTCGCGGTTGACCTTGGACCATAGATCGCTTCGCCAGTTTACGCCGAGGCCCAGAAGAACAATGGCAACCAGCCAGGTTGCGACGGCTACTTTCGCGATGGAGTGCCAGCGCATCCGCCGGTCCGGGGAGATCGATCGCATGGCTGCTGCATACCAGCGCGGACAGGTGTGAGCCATGGCGAAGGCCATGATCGGGAGCAAGGGAATGAGGAACCTCTGCGAGAGCACCCACTGCTTCAATCCTCCGCTCGCCTGTCCATTGTAGTTGTACAAAATGAACATGCCGACGAACAGGGCCACGGTGGAGACCAGTTCCGGCCAGCGACGACCTCGATAGCCTAGCGCAAAGATCAGGCCTCCGGGAACCAGGATGAGCACGGCGGTCAAGTACAACAACAGATTTAGCTGAATGTAATGGCCGGTGAATCCGTAATACTGCAGCTTGGTGTACGTGGGACTGCCGTACACCAGCAGAGCGGAAAGCGGCCGGATGGCTACACCAGCGATGGTGCCGGCGATCAGTGGGAGCAAGTGCCGTTCGCGACGGAGCAGCGCTCCCGCAAAGAAAACGGAAAACAAAATCGGGTTGGGTTCTCGCAGGCTCAGCGAAGCGCCCGCGATGAAGCCCGCCGCCAGCCGCCGCCAGGGACTGCCGTCATCGCGCCAAAACAGCCACAAGCCGGCGGCCACCAAGGCAGCGCTGGGAACATCGCTCATCGCTGTCCGAGACATGACCAGGGTGGGAATATAGCCCAAAATGATAAGAGCGAAGAGCGGCGAGCCTCCCGATTCAGTGATCCATTTGGCAGTAATGAGCGTGCAAGCGATTGCAGCCACGAGTCCCAGCAAGAAAGCGCCACGCCATCCGGCGATCCATATGAAAGGAACCATGAGCGCGGAGGTGCCGGCGGGATAACTACTCGGAAGTATCGATTGATGCTCGCCTGTGTATGGATCCACGGTGTCGACTGTGACGCGGCCGGCTGCGAATGCAGCGGCATGGCGTACATAAGACACTTCGTCAAAATTGGTGAGCGCTTTTGGAAAGAACAAAATGAAGCCAAGGGCGTAGAGCAGAACGATGGCCGAGAAGATACGAATTTGCCGCGGGAACCAGAGTGTGGCTGCGGCAGGCTGCGACGAAGGGTGCGCACCAGAAGAAGCGTGCACGCCAATGGATGCGTTTTCCAGAGTGACGTTGGTGTTAAGCATCATTTGACCATCCCAAGTTGCGGCCAGGCATGACGGACCAGATGGTGGAGGCTGTCGATTGGATATAACCGCGCAGCGGCGTTCGCCAAACATAGGGAAGTACGATGATGCAGTAGGCCAAACCGATGAGGGCGGCCGTAATCGCGAGATTGGTTGGACCGGATATAGGGAATTGAGTGACGAGTGCTACGGCGCCGGCCCCAATCAGGGCGAATCGCCACAGGAACGGAATATAGGGCCGAACGAACTGAAAGATCGACACTTCGAACTCGCGGGCTAATACGAAGACGTCCATGGGAATCGAAACGAGCACGGCTCCGCAGAGCGCGCCTAATATGACACCTTCAAACCCTAAATACCGGACGAGAATACTAGCTAGGACGACACTTACGAATCCATCGACGAGACATCGAATGGCTGTATACCTCTCGTGTCCAAAGGCAAAAAGTGCCAGAGCGAACGTATAGTCAATCTGCCGAAGGAGGAAATTGAGGAGCAGCAGGAAGGTGAGCTTCACTCCGCCGAAGAAACTGGGGCCGAGCCATAGGTTGACGAACTGCTGGTTGACCGCGAGCACAATGCAAAAGACGGCGCCGACGAGAACCAGCATGGCTTGGGTTAGCGATGTAATCTTGACCAGAAGATTCTGGCGCGAATCGACGATCTTTAATTCGCTCAATCCGGGCAGAGCAACACTGGCGAGTATTTGGGGCTGGTTCTGCAAGACCGTGATCAATTTGCTGGTGCAAGAATAAACGACGACTGCCGCGGGACCGAGGAAGCGCCCAACGATCATTAAATCCGTTCCTGCAGTCAGAGCGTACCCGATTTGCCCAACATTCACCCAAGCTCCCCGTGTGAACCAGCGCCACCGCAGCGGGCCAGTGGTCTTCAAAGCCTCCAGTGTTAGAAGATCGGGGCGAAGGCGGCGCAGACGGTAAAAGGCGACAACGTCATGCACGATCTGCTGCAGGCACCACCCACAAACCAAGGCATAAAATCGCGCGCCTGCCAGCAGGAGGACGAAAGTGAGGCCGGTGGACAAGGCCCACATCCACAGCCGCAACTGTCCAACAAACTTGAGATCCTGCAACCCTTGCAAAATCGCGGGGAAGAGGCTCATCGGATAAGTAATAACAAAGACGAATAGCGCCAAACCGATGGGTCCCTCTAAACCCACGGTCGCGGCCGGCCGAAAGAGCAAGACCCCCAAGGAAAGAAGCGCGATCAGCAATGTCTGGACCAGCACGACTTTGATGGTCTGGCCGATTATTAATGGGAGATCTTGGAATCCAGGGTCGGACTTCTCCAAGCCTCGTGCGCGGGCGACATCGCGAGGGATCACGGCGAGGACGCCAAAGTCGCACAGCAGCAGCATAACCAAGACCTGCATCCCGACCAGCCATGTGCCGTAATCTTTGGGACCGAGGGTGCGGATGTAGAAGGGGGTCAGCCATAGGCCGATTACCATGGCCGAACCCTGATAAAGGTAGGCAAAGAGAGCGCCGTTAAGAAATGAGCGGGTTCGGGACATTGGTTGCGGTTACTCGAAAACCTAGCGTTTTACGAGGCTGTGATAAAGTTGCAGCGTCCGGCGCTGCATGGAATCCAGGCTGAATTGTTCCTGTGCCCTGCGAGCGCCGGCGCGGCCGAAGGTCTCACGCAAAGCGGGATCGTCTAACAGCCGATTGATCGCGCCGGCTAGAGCGGTGGGGTCTCCAGGTGGAACGGTCAGGCCGGTCTCCTGATGGAGCGAGACGTACGGAACTCCGGAGTCCAGACTCGTATTCACCACCGGGAGTCCGGCCGCCATGGCCTCGATCTGAACGATGCCGAATGCCTCGCTGCGGGCCACAGATGCCAATGCGAACAGGTCGGACGCATGATAATAGGGCGCCATCCGGGCATTCTGTATCTCTCCGGCGAAGGCGACCTTGTTTGAGATTCCAAGCTGTGTCGCCAGGCTTTGGAGTTCGCCGCGCAGGGGGCCGTCGCCGACGATGAGAAGCTTCCCACGAACATCGACCATGGCGCGCAGAAGACGGTCGAAGCCCTTGTAATAGACCAGCCGGCCCACACTGATGACCAAACGCTCGCCGTACTGGCGGCGGATTTGTTGCACGGCTTCCGGATCGCGATGTTCGTAAAGAGTGGTGTCGATACCGTAAGGAATAACGTGACAGCGATCCCGAAATGCCCGCAATACGGGAGAGCTTTCGAGATAATTCGGGGAGGTTGTAATGATGGCCGCGCTGCGACCCAGGATGGAGTTCAGAAAAGGCTGAAATAGCGCGCCCAGCACCTTCTGGCGAACGGTATCGCTGTGGTAGGTGATCACCAGCGGGCCGCGATGGCCGCTGGCCAAGTATGCTAACACCGCCGTCGGATTTGGCAAATGCAGATGCACCAGATCCGCATCAGCGGACCGGATGCGAGAAACGACGGCCGGGGAGATGGAGGTGGAGAAAGCGTTCAGCAACGTACCTACTCGCGCCACTCGCACGCCATCGACCACCTGGTCCACGGTGCGCCGATCATCGCTCGAGACGACTACGCTAAGATCGACGTGCTCCGTCAATGTTCCGCACAAGGCTTGCAAATGGGTCTCGATGCCGCCCATGTGGGGCGGATAAAACTTCCCCACGTGCAGCACCCGCAGCCGGCGGGTTTTGGATGGCCCCCGGACCGCGCCGCTGTACTGGGTGGAGTGGTCGAGTTCGACTTTCATGCCAGTGTCGCGCTCACTTCCAGGAAAAGCTCGCGATTCCGGGAGATCCAATCGTAGAGCAGATTCAACCCCTGCCGGCAATCGACCTTGGGGGTCCAATTTAATTCGCTTTGAGCGCGGCGAATATCGCTAACAAATACCTTTTGGTCGCCCGGCCGCCAATCGGCCACGCCGAAGGGAAGTTTGGCGCCGTTGCGCTGCTCGATGAACGCGACCAGGTCTCGGAGCGAGAGGACATTCTGACTGCCGCCGCCGATGTTGAAGGCGCGTCCCGACACCTGATCGGCGCGCGCGAAGCCGGCGTCATAGGCGTCCAAGAGGTCGTCGATAAACAAGATGTCGCGGACCTGTTTGCCGTCGCCATAGATTGTGATCGGCCGTCCCAATTGCGTGGCGATCATGAACCAAGCCACCCAGCCCTGGTCTTCGGCGCCGAACTGGCGGTAACCATAGATGCAGGATTGGCGAAATACGATGGTACGTAGTCCGTAGATGCGGTGATAATCGATTACGTACTGGTCGGCGGCTCCTTTCGAGCAGCCGTAGGGAGAATGGAAGTCGAGGCAGTGTTCCTCGGAAACACCGGCGGGAAGGGATTGGTAAGCGTAGCGACCGTCTTTTTCGACCACGCCGACACTGGTCATTTCCCCGTAGACTTTGTTAGTGGAGGCGTAGATGATCGGAGCAGTCATGCCGGCCTGCCGCATGGCTTCCAAGACATTGAACGTGCCAAGGGCGTTGATCTCAAAATCCTCGCGCGGCGCGAGAACCGAGGTTGTGACGGCGACCTGGGCGGCAAGATGCAACACGCGGTCGGCATCCCGGTGTTTGCCAAACAACCGCGCCAGTTGATCTCCGTCCCGGACGTCGAGTTGATGAAACTCCAGGGAACCTTGGGTTTGCAACCACTCGAGATTTTTTCGAACGCCGTCGCGCGCCAGGTTGTCGACGACGACCACATGATCGCCGCGCTTCAAGTATCGGTTGGTGGCGTTACTTCCGATAAACCCGGCGCCGCCAGTTACTATCGTTTTCATGATGCCCTTCTTTCACAGACTCATTGCTGAGTGGCAGAGTGTAAGACCTGTTGGTAAATGTCGGCAGTCCGGCGCGCCGTCTCCGTCCAGGAGAATCGAGCGGCGTGTGCGAGGGCCTGTTTCCGGTCGTGCTCGAAAGCGCCACAGCGCTCAAACCGGTCGCGCAACATGCGCACGACCGTGGCTCGCCAACCCTGGATGTCGTCCAGGGAACAATAAATCGCGCCGGGCCCGCTAATCTCGCGGAGGACAGCGATGTCGCTAGCCACTACGCGGCAACCACACGCCATGGATTCGATCAACGGAAGTCCAAAGCCTTCTGCTTCGGCGGTGTGGACGAGGAGGTCGGCGCGGCGATATGCAGCGCCCAGCATCTCGCGGGTGATCGAGCCAAGCTCCACAATCGCATCTTGAATATTCAGTTCTTCGGCTAACCGAAGGTGCTCCGGCGTAAGTGGCCCTCCGACGCGCATCAAGCGAACGCCTGGCAGGTCTTGGCGAACGGCTGCCAGTACACGCAAGAGAATATCGAGCCGCTTTCGCTGGATTGTACTTCCAACGTTCAGCAGCCAGAACGCGCTGCCTGGATCCGGCTGGAGCAGGCGAGCGAGTTCATCATCGGCGACTGAATCGCGATTCGGTGAACAGGATGGATGAACTCCGTTGGGGATGACCGTGATTCGCTGAGTCGGAAGCAGCCCGTAGGAGACTATTTCATCCCGCACGATTGCGCTTCCGGTGATGACGTGAGCGGCCTGAGTAAAGCCTTTCAGAATCCGAGAGGTCATGGCGCGGAACCAAGCCGGACGTTTCTCGCGAGCGGGGTCAAGCAAGCACCGAAACGTATCGAGATCATGGCATGTCACTACAGTGCGTTCAGTGGGAAGGCAATGCACCAGCTGGCTGTAACTATGGTCGACGATGTGAAACAGGTCGACGTTCGACCGAAGCTCGCGAAGGTGGCGAGGATAGTCGAAAAACCGATTCGCCAAGCGGTCTATATTGTGGAACACATTGTGCGACGCCGACGCTACGCCCACCTTGGGAAAACGTCCGAAGCGGCGCCGCATGGGAGGGCAAACGCGCGTGACTTCGAGGTCCGCTTCATGATCCCGCTGCAGGTGCTGGAAAAGCATGTCGGCTATTAAATCCATGCTGGGCCAGTTCTCTTCCAGGAGGTCGCAGATGAGCGCGATGCGAGCGGGGCGCACTGCTTTTTCTGTGATGGTAGAGAGCCGTAAATCGGTCTTCAGCATAGAAATTCTTAGTTGCCGCGATACTCAGCGGCCAGCACGGCCGCCAAGCTGGTGAAGGCTCTTTCACGGCTCCACTCACGGCAGACGTACTCACGCCCGCGCAGTGCTTGAGCGCCGGCTTCTTCACGATGGGTAGAGATCCACAGGAACTGTTCAGCCATGGCTTGCGGATCGCGCCGCGGCGTGAGACGAGCGTATCCGGGCATCAATCGGGCCATCCCGCCGACGGCGGTGCAAACTACCGGCACGCCGCACGCCAGCGCTTCCAGCGTGGTCATGCCGGCACCTTCATCGAGAGAACCCTGTGCGACAACATCGGAGGCGCGGTAATAATCCGCCAGTTCGGTCATGGGATGCGCGGCCGGCCGCCCCAAGACCCAAGCTTGCGCATCGGGGAGGGAAAGATCCTGGGCGACCTGCAGGAATTCCTGGTAGCCGCCTCCCAAATTCAAAACAATGACATCCAGGCCTCGACTCCGGGCCAGCGCGGCAGCCTGGAGAACTGTTTCCGGATCTTTCTCGTGGCTCACCCGGCTACCACTCAGAATCAAAAACTTATCAGCCGGCAGGTTGAGGCGTGCTCGCAATTGGGCACGGCTCGATTCCGGGGCCGGACTGTAGAACTTCGTATCCACTCCATAAGCGAATCCCATCGTGACGCGCGAGCACTGCTGGGATGCTATGTCCGCCATGTACGGGCCCACGGCCACGCATCGTGAGGCCAGTTTCGCGCTGGTCCAAATCAGGAACCGGATCACGGCTTCACCTACTTGCGCCCGCATCCAACTGCACTGTTTCCTTTCCCGGCGGCAGCGGAAATATTCCACCGGCGGGATGTTCATGTATGTGACAACTGGCTTGTTATAGAGCCGTCCGATGATGCAGGAATTGAACGACCCGCGCAGGATTTCCTGAGAAAGAATTACGTCGAATTCCCGGGCTCTCTTGAGAAGATAGCTGAAGCACGCGGCTTGATAGCGCAGCCTGCCGCCTTGCACTAAGTCGACGTTCACATTCGAGCCACTCATCAGAAGACGCTGATGAAGCCCGCTCTGATGATACTGTCGAGCGGGTACGACCATGGTCAGCTCGCAGATCTCACTTAGTCCAGTTACAAATCTGATGTCGCTAAAACCTTCCACCACGAAGAGAACTTTGAGGGCGCGGCTGGTTTCAGAAGATTGCTGTTCGGCGTCCGAGACGCAGGTCGCCCTGGAGCCTGAATTCTTAGTCATTTGACTTTATTGGATCGGCGACAAGATTGCGGAAATGCTGGAGCAAGCTCTCTGTTTGATCGCGAACGGAAGTTTCTGCGCGAGGCTTTCGAAGTGATAGCAAAACCGGCAAGCCGCCTGGGAGGCAAACCGCGCCAAGCGAACGTGACCGGTCACCAGAGGCGTGCCCCAAACGACCATGCGTTCCACTCCGAGCCCGGCGTCCTGGGCGAGATTACGCAATTCTCCGGGCGTGATCAGGAAAAGATGGCCGTCAGCATCGGGCTTAAACTGACGTTGCTCGAGAGCGTCGAAATCCTGAACTTGAGAGTGGGTGGGTAGTTTGTTGCGAAAATAGGAGCCATTGGGCGTGGTCACGAGAATATGACCGCCCGGAGCAACGAAACGTTTGAGTTGCTTCAGGAAGTCAACCGTATGGGCCACGTGCTCGAGGATCTCGCACGCGATGACGAGATCGAACAGGCCGGTGGTGGCTGGGTCGAGATCAAACAGGTTGCCGGGAAGCCGTTCGATGGACTCGCCGTTCGAAAAGGTCGCGACCGCTTCTGAAAGATTGTCGCCTCGAAGATCATTGGCCACGACCCGGCAGCCCATGGTGGCCAAACAGGCGGAAAGCGCAGCATCGCCCGCCGCCACTTCGAGAGCCGACCGTGGTTTTAGAGAAGCAGCCTCCAGCAGAGCGAGAAGCGCTCGCATGCGCCCGTACGCCCAATACGATGGCGGCCAGCCGCTGCCGAAATTCCAGCCCAAGGGATCGCTCGCCGCCGCTGTTTCTCGAAATGGCCGTACTCTCGAAAGGCCGGAACTGCAAACCGATCGAAAGAGCGTGTAGTTTGGAAATTCCGCCGGTTGTGACGCAAGCTTAGGCATGAATACTCTCCGCGGGAAGGATGGCGTGAATCGGCCTGCGCGGAACCGCGCGGAAAATCTCTTCCAACCTGGAAACGTGACGCTCGAGCGTGAAGCGGCAGGCTACTTCGAATGCGCTACGGGAAAGCTGGGCGTAATGGCTGGGATCTGCGAGTGCGCGATGGATTGCATCCGCCAAGCCCTCAACGGTGGGTGGATCGCCCGGGGCAAGCTCTCCCGATTCCCCGGCACTCAACCAGTCGGGTATGCCGCCGACACGGTACGCTACAGCGGGCAGGCCGCACGCGCCGGCTTCGATACCAACCAGTCCAAATGGCTCAGGCCACAAACTGGGAACAGCCAGAAGATCGGAATCCTGCATCAGACCGGTGATCTGGCTGCCCTCAATCCAGCCGATAAAATTGGCAGCGACTCCGAGTTCGCGCGCCGACGCCTGAAGACTTTCACGCTCCGGGCCATCGCCCGCAATGGTCAATGTAAGTGATCTCCCGAGCTTTTGGGCCGCAATCGGGATCGCGCGAAGCAAATGGCTGACGCCTTTTAGTTTCGTCAGGCGACCTATGAACAGGAGCCGGCCATTCGGGGCTGTCCGGACATGCGATAGGCCGTCAATCGGGCGATTGGGTAAGGAAACCAGATGGGCTCTATCTTCCGGTACTCCGTGCTTCCGGAATTCGTCGCGCATGTGCCTGCTAGCCACGAGAACGGCCTCGTATTTCGGAAGGTGACGATTCATTTCCGCCGATCGTTCGAACATCTTCCACATCGTGAGGGGATTCAACCCGCCGCAGCGGCGCGGGTAATGTAGAACCAGACAGGCCGGCCCGAATTGACGCGTACAGGGCCGGGGTGTTGGGAACGCGTGACATTTTTGTCCGGTGGCGCAGGTCCCCAGGTAGTTGTGTGCATACAGCACGGTTGGGTAGCTGTCGAGCAGAGCGGTTTGAAAATGCGCCGCTTCGAGGCCATTGGAAAACACCAGGTCCGGTTTCCAGGCTGCCAGGGACTGCAGAATGGACTGGGGACCAGATTCCCGAAGGCACCAGGCAACCAGATTGAGTTCGGGCGGATCGATAGTTTCCAGCGCCGGGTCAAAGCTGTTTTCAAAGACTAGCGCGATCTCATGCCCGCGGATGACCAGAGCGGGAATGAGGGCTTGCAGATACTTTTCGACTCCTCCCACGAAATTGCGGTGCGTGGTCGCGATCAGGATACGCATGCAACATCCTCGGAAACAAAACGTAGCGAGGCCACCACGTGTTTTATATCGAAGCGCTCCTCATAGAGTTTTCGAGCCGCTCGCCCCATGGCCGTTCGTTGGCCGGCATCCGCGCACAGCTCGTTCAGCTTGCTGACGAAGGCCGCAGCGTCGCCGGTGGCCGTGATAGCGACCGCATCGGAGTCGAACCAGAAATCCTCAGTTGCACGTCCAAAAGTTGTGACCACAGCCTTTCCATGATTGAGGCTGGCCATGAAACTAGTACGGCGGCTGCTGACCCCATCCGGGAACGGCTGGATCATCAAATCGCAAGCGCTGATGTGGCGTGACAAGCCGGCCGCGGGCAGTATCCCGGTGGTGTGAACCTTGCCGGTGAGTTGTGGGTACTTGGCGGTCAACGTGTTTAAAAAGTCGCCACCCGCTCCAATAAGAAGTACGCGAGCATCGGCTTTCTGATCGATGATTTTCACGATGATATCTTCCAGCAGGCTGTTGAGCGCCTTTCCGTATGTTCCGAAGTGGCCGATCAGCATTCCATCTGTGCCGGCATACTGGTTGTGAAGATCGTCCGCGGCATGCGGATCTCGAATAACGGGCACGTTACTGGGAACTGGGAGCCACTGAAATGGAATTCGCCGACCGAGAGTGTAGGGGCGGCACAATCCTATGTACATAGGAATTGAGAACCAGACCCGCTCGGCGAACCGCAGGAGAATCACGGTCATCAGGCGGTGTACCAAGGCCGCCGCATATTGACGCCAGGAGCCTTCAAACTGGAGGAAGGCTTCATGGACCATCAGCTCAATCTGCTCGTCGCCACGCCGCGCGCGATTCCACAGCCAAAGACAGAATCCCAGGTTCATCGACCGGTACCCATATCCATGCGGAACCCATTGCACAAGAATCCGGCGCGGGGCGGGGAAGCGATCCAATTGCTCACCAACGCGACGCAGATCCTCGGGAGCAAATTGGCCGAGCTCTCGATGGACATGCACTGAATCTGAAACGGAAGCACCGCCTGGCGCGGACGGACACCACACATGCACTTCTTCTCCGGCTTGCTCGAGCGCGACGGCGAGCTGGTGCACGTAATCGCCGACGCCGCCCGATCGAGGAGGGTATTCCGGCGCGATGAGATGACGTGTCGATGAACGGCTCACAGGGTTAAACGCATCCAGCTCAGGCAGGAATCTTCAGATATTCCCGAAACCAATTCACGGTCCTCTTCAAGCGTTTCATCCACTTCTGGGTCCAGTCGCCGATAAGGAAAGCCGAAAGAACTGATTGTGCGCTTTCGGCGGAATCAAACTACGAAGTGTATTTCCGGGACTCATTGTGCTTAATTCCTGCCTAAATGTTTCAGGGCACGATGTTCCGGCAGATGGTCAGCTCGCCCGATTCGATTGTTTCGCAGTGATATTGCTCCATCACCGCAAAGAAACGCGACTTGGCGGTTTCGTTATGAAGCTCGATCGCAATGTTGCGCACGCGGGGCAGCCAGGTATGGCAAAGCGGTTCTTCAAACAATTCCGATTCCGCGCCCTCAATATCAATCTTCAGCAGGTCGATGGCTGGGAATTTGAAGCGGTCGAGAATAGTGGGTATATCGATCGCCAGTAAATCTCCGCCCTCATCCGGGCGCGCTTCTCGGACGCTAATGGCGGCTTCAAAAGTGACAGGCGCGTGTCGAACCACCAATCGTGTAACGCGGCTCCAGAGGGCGGATTGGATGAGCTCTACCCGGTCGCTATACAGGCTGAGATTCCGGTGGAAGACGGCCGCATTGCCGGCATCGGGCTCGATCGCAATGATTCGCGCCGAGGGGTAAGCTCGCGCGAAGTATAAGCTCGAAAATCCGACATTGGCACCGCAATCGACGATGCACTTGGGCTCTGAAAGATGCCGCAAGGGCGCGTATTCATCCTCGACGAAGATCTGCTTCAGGATGTCGTAGTCGCTGGTGCCCACTCGCAGGTAAACGGGAAATCCGTACTTTCGCAGGTTGGCTTTCATGAGCCATGTAAACGAGGGGAGCCCGATCTTATGGCAACGGAAGTTGTATGCGAGGGCGCATTTGAGAAGGGCGGCCGTCATCCCCAGTTGTTCAACGGCTGTTGGCGATGAGTTCGGCATTGGTGAAATAGTCACTCGGGGGACATCCTGCATTGGATTCCGCTTTGCACTGGGTTGCCTCGTCCAAAACCGAACAGGTTCAATGTCCGCTCACGGATCGGAGTGCTCCGATTTATGATCCAGGAGTCAGTCCCAACAGACGATGGGAAGCGGTGAGCTAACGATTGTATCGTTCTAAGTCTCAAGCCCCCGCGTAAATTTCTAAACAGCGCCTAACGACGATAGGCCATGTAAATCGTTCGAGAATCCGTCGCCGGCCCGCGGCACCCATCTCCAAAGCTTCATTCGCATGATCTCGGAGGTATAGGATCTTTTCTCGTAACGAATCCGGGTCGTTCGGCGGAACAACGAAGCCGGTCACCGCATCCGCAACGACTTCCGGCATGCTGGCGACATTGGTGCAGATAGCCGGTGTGCCAGTGGCCATCCCTTCCAATAGTGTCTGTCCTAGCAGCTCAGGGATGGCTGTCTCTTGCCCGTACATGGTGCGATACACGCTGGGCAGCACAATGCAGAGGGCACGACGGTAGGCATCTACCAGCCCCTCATCATCGCAATCATGCCGAAAGATGACGTTTTTGCCTCGAGCGAGCTTTTGGAGATCTGAGTAGTATTGTTGGTCATACGGTTTTCCGATGATCTCGAGCGTCATATCCGCCGGTATGGCCGCGATCAGGTTGTCTATGCCTTTATGAGGGAGCAGTCGGCCGACAAATAGTACGGCTCCGCTCTTCGGGATGGAGTTCTCTGGCCGGAACCTCGCAGTATCGACGCCGCCATAAATGACGTGTGCCCAGCGTTTTGCCGCGTGACCGAAGATGGAACGGCTGTATTCACTGATATGGAGATGGCCTCGGTACCAACCATCGGTCGAGATATAGGAGGAGAAGTCCCAGCCTCCGCCACCCAGGTCGCTGACATATACCTTACGACCGGTGAAAAGACATGCCAGGGAAGCCAGACTGCTCGATAATATATGCTGCTGGTGGCAATGGACGATGTCTGCCCGGCGAATTTCCGTTAGTAGCGAGATCGCGAAAGGATTATTGCGTTGACCGCGTACATACCACGCCGGCCCCAGTACTCTTACGCGTAGATTTCCCAGCTGCCGCTCGTCATTTTCATCGCCGAAACTCACGAGTGTGGTGGGGCAGGCATCTGCCATGCTTCGGGCCAACTCGAGGGCATACCTCTCCGCGCCTCCAAACACTCCGTCATGGCCGAATATCGCCGGGACGATATGGACTATTCGCATCTGATGCTCGGTCGGTTTGCCGACGCGTCATAAGAGGGTTGGTTTGGGAGCCGGACTATAGATCGGATATGTGATGCTATCATTTTGGCGCAAGTTTCGGGGTTTCTTTTACGCGAAATGCGATTTTAATCGAGGCGTCCAATTCTAAGTAATCCTGGAGCAAGCGCACCGCTTCTTGAACGCCATTCTCGCGCGCAACAATGTCACCAAAAGATTTCGCGCGATCGCGCATGGCCTGGTCTTGAGTGACGAGCTTGATCGCGGCAGCCAAGCCTTCCGTGGTCGCATGCCGGGGATCGATCGGACTGGCGGCCACGCCCAGATCCTCCAGTTTCCTGGCGTAGAATTTCTGCTCACCGGCAAAGGGAACGCAAATGGAGGGAATTCCAGCTCGGAGGACTTCGGCAACTGTACCGGCGCCGGCAGCATGGATGGCCGCGCTCACTCGGGGGAAAAGCCAGTCGTAGGGAACCGACTCGACGGCGAAAACATTATCGGGCAGCGGGCCGGCGTAGTTGCTCCAGCCACTGACCAGCACTGCCCTCTGGCCGGTAGCGGATAGAGCCGCGAGAATGTTTCGCAGCAGCTCCTCGGCGGCCGTATCGATCACACTGCCGAAGCCGATCGAGAGAGGCGGCGGGCCGGCATCGATAAAGCGCTCCAATCCTTCCGGTGGCGACCAGTCCGCGGTGCGCTCCAAAAACCAAAACCCGGTAACATGCAGCCATTCGGGCCAGTCGGGAGGCCGCGAGACCAGTTTAGGGCTAAACCCGAACAGCATCGGGACCTGCCGCTTGCGCATCAGCCGCAGAGGGCCCAGCCATGAGATGGGAGCCAGACCGAGAGTCTTGGTCCGCCAGCGATTTACCCAGGATCTGGTCGGCAGCCAGAAGAGCGACTGCATCAGCAAGTGCGTGAAAAGGTTGTAGGCCTGTCCGAGGGGCAGCGGAGGCGGGCCCAGCGGGCTCGGCAGAAATCGCGTGGGATATTGCGGATGCAGCCAGGTCATGCAACAAGGCAGCCCCAAGTGCTCGACGATATTGTAAACAGAGCCCGCGATGGGCGGGAAAACGACGGCATCTGTCGATTGGCAGGCTTCCCATAACCGCGCTCGTTCGGGCTCGAGTTGTTCGGTGTGGCGCCGCAATATATGGATGAGCGTGGCAATGCGGGACTTCCGGGTCCGGCCGTGCTCATAGCGCTGAACATCCCGCGGGTCGTTTGCCGAGAGCGGAAAAAAGGGAACGCCGGAACGCCGGACGAAGGCCTCGAAAACAGGATGCGCGCAGAAGCGTACTTGCTCACCGGCGTTTTGTAGCCCCACTGCCAGGGCCAGCATAGGCTGGACATCGCCCTGAGTTCCGCCTGTGACGAACGTGACGTGCATTGTGAAATCGCAGTTCCGAGAACCGCGGGTCGTGCCCCAATTACGCAGGTACCAAACGGACCGTGCCGTGATCGGCCAGCGGGTCAGCCTGACCGGTCAGAGGAACGGGGATGCGGCCCAATTCAGAAAGGAGAAGTTCCGCCCGGCGGCGAGTCGTATCAGCCGAAGACCACACGCTCGGGTGCATCTCGACGATGATCTCCAGGTCCTTCCCACGCTCCTGAATCAGTTTGCGCGCGGACGATAGGGCGGCAATTTCAAATCCCTCAATATCCAGCAGCAGAAGATTCGGCTGCAGGCCGGTGGAACTGCAATAGGCGTCGAGCGAGGTGGTGTCCACTTCCAGAGCAACGGCGCTCGAGGCGAGGGCCTGATTCGGTTCTCCCAGACGGCTCATTCCGTCGGCGCCCGCCCGGAAGAGAGTGGCTTTCGCCACGCCGGATTCGGAGATCGCAAACGGCTCCACACGGACGCGCTGGGCGAAGCCATTCAGATGGATGTGTCTATGCAGAGCTTTGCGAGATTCCGGATTTGGCTCGAATGCGACCACGAATCCGTCCGGACCCGACCAGCGCGCGAGTTGCAGGACGTACACGCCAACATTTGCGCCGACATCGACGCACACCCATCCGGGCTGAACGAGCTTAGCAAGAAGACTGGCGACGGGCGGGTCGTATTCGTGGCCCAGCCGATGTCTGTGGTGCGGGTCCACCCGATACTCGACGCCATTGATGCTCCAGGGGATTCCCTTTTTCAGGCTGGCCCAATCCAGCAATGATTCATACATGGGGCGAAATAATTGGACTGCCTTGGAATTGTGTCCCAAGGCTGACGCGGTTTTGCCCGCATACCGTTGTAAGAGGTCAGTCATTAGTACCTCGCTTGATCGTCTTGGTGGCGGAGGAAGTGGTGAGAGCTAACTCATCACCGGAACGGCGGCCGCTCTCCGAATAACGAAAGGCCCCGGCTGCCGCTCACGTAGGGGCGCCACCGCGGACCAGCCCAGGAGCAACATAAAAAAGAAGGTGTGGGGAATCGAGCTCATAAGTCCCACTCCGATCACGGCGGTTGCCAAGGTGAAAATTGAAAAATACCAAGCCATCCTACGGCCGGTATACCATTCGTCTTTTACCAAGGCCACCCGATTGGTCCCCACCCATATGCCAAAGCCGATCCACAGCAGCAGGCCGATTACGCCCTCTTCGAGCAAAATTCGTCCATACTCGTTTTCGACGCCAACAGGATGATTCACCTGCGATGCCAGGAAGTAGGGGATGCTGGTACCGCCGCCACCCAGCCCGTTGCCCATTGGATACTCTTGTAAAATCTCCAGAAATGTGCGATTGACGCTGCCCCCAATTCTCTCGGTGATGGTATCGGTATCCAGCTCTTTATAACGCTGCCAACGGTCATTGTGCAGGGCAGCGAAGATTACGCCGGCAACCACGACCACCCAGATCCATCGTTTCATGGCGCCCAGCCTGCCGCTAGTCGCGGCGAGTATCACCATAAAAACGGCTGAGATCAGGCCGACGCGCGTTGCGGCCATCAAAATACCGAAAAAAGCGGTAACCAGGCCCCCAACCAGCAGCATCTTCTGCTTCCTCGTTCCGGCCGTCAATGCCCAGGCGCCGAACAAAAATGGGATCGTGTCCACCATAACGCCCCCATAGGTATGGGCATTCTGGAAGAGGGATGGAATTCGATAACCGCCGCCAGAATCCTGGCTGTTGTAGATGGTTATGGTCATTGGCCCGACAGGAAAGAAGGGTTCGATTCCTCGGAAATACTCCGCGATTGCCAAGCCCATGGCCACCAGGTTGAGCACGGCCAAGCCCAGAGCTATTATTCGCAGATCTTTGCTACGCAGCCGGCTGCCGATCAAGGCAGCAGGGAGTAGAAACATATTGCCGCGCAAACCAACGATCGAGACCAGCAGGGGCTGAAACGGCATAAAAACCAAAACAAGCGGCCAGCCCATCAGCAGCCAGATCCACTTGTTTAGCCCGGACCCCGGAGGCTTTCCGGCCTTATTCTTGGCGTTCGGCAAGAATACCGCCAGATACAATCCAACCAGAGCGGCATCGAAGATGAAGTGGGAGACTGGCGTGATCAAGTTTGCGCGAAGAATCCCATATGCGTATCCGAAGACCGCGACTACCAAGCAGCCCGCTGCCAGCGACCGCCGCCCGACGAAAAACGCCGCCAGAAACCCAATTGCGCAAAGTAGTAGCGCGATCATAGATTAGAATGGCCCGCCAGCGCGCAGACGGAAGCAGTTTCCGCGCTGGTTCCCTGTTGAACGATCGACACGAAATCGATGGCGGTATCGCGCCAGCTTCGACTTCGCAGCATGTGGCCGAACTGTTGAAAACGAGCGTGCCACTCCGGTTTGTTGGCGCGCCATGCGGCCAGCCTTTCGACCATGTCGTCGACATTTTCAGGGTCGGGAAAAAGCATAGGCTCGAAAGCGGATCCGTAGCGCTCGGCAACGCCTGCCGAGGAGGACACCATCGCTGGAACGCCGCGACAAATAGCCTCCTGCACATTCAGGCCATAGGCTTCATAACGCACCGGGCTGATCAGCAAGTCCGCCGCTGCCAACAGGCTTTTGACCTGTTCCGAGAAACCCAACAGGCGAATCCGTTCACTTAACCCGGCCTGCGCGATTTTTTGCCGCCAGTCCGATGTCGCAGGCCCTCCGCCGGCGACGATAAGGTCGACATCCCAATCGGGCCGGACGCACAATTGTTCCCAGGCGCGAAACAGGACATCGAAGCCCTTGCGATGATCGTATCCGAGGCCGCCCACGAAGGCCGCCAGGGTGCGGAATTCAGAAACCTGCAGCGACTGTCTGCCGGCCGAGCGCTCTTCGCTTGCTACGGGTCCCCAGGCGGGATCGCTGCCCAGGTAAACCGTATGAACACGTTGTTCGTCCACTCCGAAGTATTCCACCACCTCACGACTCGTCCGCTTGGAATTCGTAATTACCAATTGTGCCTTGTGGTAGGCCGCCCGCTCGCTTCTTTTCGCCCAGCTCTCGCTCACTCGGTTCTTAATGTCGTAGAGCAGCCGGCCGCTTCCTGGTCCGGACCAGGCATGGTGGATGTAATGCGCCCAATTGATGTCCGGCCAAATGCAATTACCGCCATTCACGACCACGCGGGCCAGCGGCCACTTACGGACAATCCCACGGATGATTATTCTGGCGCGCACAGCCAGAGCCAACTCCCCCAGCAGAAAGGATTGCGCCGGACGGGGTATCAGGTGTGCGGTTGCCAACGGATGACTCGCGAGGTGCGGCTCGATGCCGTGACTGATCAGGTGCACCGGAACATCCTGTTCCAGCAAGTATTCGGCCAAAGCGAGATTCGCCTTATCCATGCCGCCCTTGTGATGGAACCCGCCGGCAACGATCACCCAGGGCGGCGAGGTCTCGGGATGGCTCATAGCTTTGTTAGAGTTCACGCTGCCCCAAGTCAGTTCTGCGCAACTCGTTCGGGCGCTTTGAAGTCACTGGCGATTTGATTCCTGATCCATCCTCGAACCGACGCGGTGTTTGACTCAGTGAGGCGCGCGACCCCGAAGGCGTAGACCATCACGGCGGCGATAATGCTCGATCCATAGGCCAGATGCAGCATGTCCGGCTGCCAGCGGAAGCTATGCTGCCATTTGGCGCGGATAAAGAGCAACAACGGAAAGTGGACTACATACAGCGTGTAGGAAAATCCCGCGAAGGTCTTGGCCAGGTTGCGCCCGGCCGCGCCAATCGGAACTTCAATCTGGAGAATTCCGTGCATTAAGAAAGCAAAGCTGAGCCCTACGGCGAGATCGGAACCGAGCCACAGATTACCAGCGAGGTTGGCCAGCAGACAAGCGCCGAAAACTGCGACAACAAACAACACATACAAGCGCCGTAAACCCTTGCTGGTGTCCGCGAATCTGAGACAGCGTAATGCCAGCGCGACGGCGCAGCCCGCCAACCAGACCACGAACCCGAGAACCTGATAACCCAAAATCCAGATCGTGAAAGTGACCAGCAGAAGATATCCAAACATGGTCCCGATGGCACGGCGTCCAACGGCCAAAATCGTGGCAATCAGAGCGGGGAAGAGCAGGTAGTACCAGAATTCGTTAAACAAGCTCCAGAGAGGGCCGTTTGATCCGAAGACCTGCGTGAACCTGGTTTGAAGGAACAATAGGTTGCCGATGAAGGTAATGGGCGTTAAGGCGTTGGCGGGAACATTCTCGCCAAATGGGACGAGAGGCGCGGAATAGATACCGCTGCTATTGAAAAACGTCGTTCCGAGCCAGTCCCAAACTAATCCCAGAAACAGTCCAGGAATCAAGACCAGGTACAATCTCACACCACGGTCGATCGCATAATCCCGCCACGACCATCTTTGCCGTCCGAAGCTTCGGAGAATGGAAGAAGAGATGAAGAATCCGCTCATCACGAAGAAGACCATTACCGCTTGGTGGCCGTATCGGGTGGCCGCATAGAGCGCTTTGACAAAAGACGTTGCATGGCTGGCTTGGACTTCGCCATAATCGACAAAATAGAAAGCTCTCCAGTGGCCTAATACGACGATGAATGCAGCTAGCGCGCGAACGATATCCAGGTATGCCGAAACATCCGGTGTCAGGCTTACTGGTTCCGGGAATCTTGGTCTGGCCGCCGCGTCCTGCGAAGTTTGCAGTCGAGATTCGATATAGGTGGCCATGCGAGTTCCAGCGTCGATTTACGCTACGGCCTTCAAGGGCGTGTCGGGGCTCAGGACTTTATCGAGCGCCACTCGCGCCCAAAGTTCGAGAACGAACAGAGTCCACAGTTGTTCAGCCCAGTTCCGTTGTCGAGCAGAATGTTCCGCGATCATACGGTTGATGGATTCAGGGCGGATCCAATTCCGCTCCGCGAACGATTTGCTTTGTAACACGGCGCGCATGCTGCCCGACAATTCCCGGCGCAACCAATCGCCCACGGGCATAACGAATCCACGTTTTTTTCTGTATACGATCTCGGGGGGCACATAACGGGCGGCCAGTTTTTTGAGCAGATACTTGGTAGTGAAACCGCGCAGCCGCAGAGAGGTCGGGATGGTGGCCGCGAACTCGATCAATTGTTTATCGAGCAGCGGCGACCGCGCCTCCACGCTGTGCGCCATGGTAGACACATCCATTTTTGTAAGAAGCTGATCGGGAAGATAGGTTTTGAAGTCCAGGCACAACACCCTATCTACGTCATCGGCTGCATCGGCCTGATCCCACGCGGCCCGGTAATGTTCGCTGGGGTCCACCGCTGAGGTCTTTCGTCGAAAGCTATCCGTATACATAAGGTCCCGGAAATCTTGGAACCCTCTTTCATAGGGGAAGGCGCGATGGCCGTCGAACCGTCCGGCCTTGGCCAGCAAACTGATTTTCCGCAAAGCTTTGCTGTCGTTGTCGGAGAACCAATCTCCAATCGACCGGCGGATCGCCGCCGGCAGCATTCTGCGGTAGTGGGCTGCGGCGCGAGCGACCACCGGCCGGGCATAACCACCGAAAAGTTCGTCCCCGCCATCGCCATTGAGTACGACCGTTACGTGCTGGCGCGCATATTTCGCGACGAAGTAGGTTGGCACCATGGAAACGTCGGCGAACGGCTGGCCATAGTGCCAGATAATCTCAGGCAGAGCATCCACTGCATCGGCGGGAAGCTCATGGTCGTGCAGATGCACGTTCAGGCATGCGGCTGCTTTTCGCGCGTGGGGACGTTCGTCGAACACCGGATCGGCAAAGCCGATGACCACCGCTTCGACTGGGGCACTTAGCTCCCGGGCCATCATCGCAACCACCAAACTGGAATCGACGCCGCCGGAGAGGAACGCGCCTAACCTCACATCGCTCATCAATCGTTGCCGCACCGCATGCCGGACCAGCCCATCCAGATGCTCCAGCAACTCGGGCTCGGAGAGCTTGAGCTTCGGTGTGTAGCGGACATCCCAATACCGCTCCACCACCGGTTCGGGTTGATCAAGATTGAACACCAGCGTATGGGCGGGAGGTAATTGTTTAACGCCTTCAAAGGCCGTCAACGGAGCCGGTACGGCTTGATAGCTGAGATAGGCATCAATGGCCAGAGGGTCAACCTCGGGCCTCGATCGATGCAGATCCAGGACCGCATTCAATGTGGACGCGAAGACGAGGCCCTCGGACGTGCGGGCATAAAACAGCGGTTTCTTTCCGGCGCGGTCGCGGGCGACGTGCAGCCTGCGTTTGCGCACATCCCAAATCGCGAAAGCAAACATGCCGTCGATCCGCCGCAGCAACTCGTCCCAGCCCCAAGCCAGGTAACCATTCAGCAGTACTTCCGAGTCGGTCTGCGAAGAAAACTCGTAGTGCGGTTCCAGCTGGCGGCGCAGATCCCGATAGTTATAGATCTCGCCGTTGAAAATCAACACGGCGCTTTTGTCCCGGCTAATCATAGGCTGATGTCCAGCCAGGGAAAGATCGATGATAGAAAGTCTTCGAAATCCCAAAGCGGCGTGCGGGTCGGAATAAACTCCCCAGTCATCGGGGCCGCGGTGCAGCATGAGATTCGCGGCACGCGCGACGCGCTCGGCGACCTGAGGGTCGCTGACGCCGATGGCTCCTATGATTCCACACATACTGAAGGGGGTTCCTCTGAGAAGCTTGGACAGAAGCTAGCGCGCGGCTGCCAATTCCGCGGAAGTTTCGGGTGTCGACCGGCCGGTGATTCGCCGGTAGATAGGGACTACTTCTTCTGCCAGCCGGCTCAACTCGAAACGTCGCTGAGCAGTTACCAGACCCGCGCGGCCTAGGTTGGCACGCAGTTCGGCATCGTGGGCGAGTTTCGCTATGCAATCGGCCAAAACCTGATGATTTCCGGGCTCATGCGTCAAAGCATCCCGGCCTTCGGTGACGAACTCCAACGCGCCGCCAGCGGCGCTACAGACGACCGCGCGCCCGCACGCCATCGCCTCGGCAATCACCCGGCCGAATGGCTCCTGCTCGGTGCTCGCGTGGACGACAATATCCAGAGCTCGCATGGCGTCGGCCGGCCTATCCACATAACCGGTGAATCCGATTCTGTCCCCAAGCCCCAGTTGCGCGGCTAACGCGCGAAATTCGTCAAGCGTACGCTGGCTATGGTCAGTTTGATAAATCGGACCGCCAATTACGTAGGCTCGATAGTCCAGATCGTCCGGCAACTCGGCCAGCGCTCGCAGGAAGACGGCATGCCCTTTCCAGCGCGCCAATGTCGCGACCAAGCCGATCCGTAAAGTGCACGCCTTGGCCGGCGGCAGGCCAGACAACGTATCCAGGTCAGCTTTGGGGCCGTTCGGGGAATATTGCTCAAGGTCTACGGCGTTGTAAACGCAGACTGCGTCCAGCCGTGGCCCGCACACGCGCTGAATGTCCCGCGCGACGCTCTGCGAATTGCCGATAGCAATGACGCAGCGGCCGGAGTGAAGGCGTAGCAACCGTTTCATGATGGACCGGGAACTGACGTAATCGCGAATGTGCCAGATGACGGGCGTCCGGCGAGGACGTGACCACAGACCCAAAATGTGCATTTTGAAGCCGTTGGTGTGGATGATGTCCGGTTTGATGGCCGCCAGGATTCGCCGCAGCCGCAACGTATAGAAGACGGTTCCGGTGATGGCGCGGAGAGCCTGCCAGAGCGCTGCTACAGGTGGCTGGCTGCCGGAATCGCCTAAACGGGCGAGCGCGCGAGGAAACGTTGTCACCAGAACCTGAACGCCCAGCGATTGCGCCCTCTGGACCAGCGGACCGTCTTCACCTATGACCAGGTGCAGGTCCCAATCTGGTTCGGCCGCGCGGATGCTGGCCAGCAAGTCCAGAAGACTTACCTCTGCCCCGCCCAACTGGCCGCAGGGGTTGAGGTACACGATCCGACCGGGTTTAGTTGCTGGATGCAAAGCGTTCCACGAGCACCGGAAAAATTGATTTAGCGAAGTCCACGCACCGGTTATACTCGACGGTTGGGTCGGCTTGCCGCATGGGCATTATCAGGCGGACGAGGCTAATGTCGGAACGGTGGTACTGGGCCAGATCTTTCAGCAGCCTGAACTTTCCTTGTGATTCGTCGGCCCATATCCGGCGGTTGTTCTGATACCAGTAGAGGACCAGAATTTTTTCTCCAGATTGCTCCAGCAGAAACTTATTGACTGGAAGACTCTTGGTGGGGGGCGGGACATCCAGCGACTGCTCAGTGAACGACTGAACCAGCCAGCCGGCGCCGGGAAGGCAAATGCTGGGGGAGTGCGGACCCCAGGCGTTCTGAAGCGACTTGAAGTACGCCAGAAAAAGGTTTACGGTCGCGCCGGAGGACGAGTCCACGTAGTTCCGAAGAACGTATTCATCGGGCCGCAAATATTCTGTGACATTCCGGTCTAATGATTCATCCCCGTGCGCTTGCCACTTACCGATTTGATAAGGAATCTGATGCAGGGCCGGGGGCGCAAACTCGGTCTCGTGTATAGAAACGAAGTGTGGAGCGGCCGTCTGCACTGCCAGAATCAAGGCCATTGGGATTAAGAACCCGCCAGCGATTGATTTCACGTTCCTAAGCATGCCGCACCTTCCATGTTTTTTGGATCCAAAGAATGAACATATGCAGTGCGACGCATCCAATTCCCGCTACCAGGACGCTTATATATCCGAACGTCTCATGTGAAACGCCTTGGATCAAGTCGCGGTTGTATTGGCTGGCAATGCCCGTCGCAAGAATCCTGCCGGCGTTCCCTAAGATGGCGATAGGTACGGCCATCAGGAGAATCACTGCCTTGGTCAGATTACCTCGCACAAAAAAGAAGTTGTAGAGGGTGCACATGAACAAAATCGAAAAAAGCGATCGGATGCCGCTGCAGGCCTCTTCGACGGACAGCTTAGTGCCCACGAGTTCCAGAATATTGCCTTCGCGCATCACCGAATATCCCAGAACTTCTAGGAAAGTTTCCCCCAAGCGGCTGGCTAGCAATTGAAGTGAAAGCGTAAGGCGGTCGTAAATGAATCCGGGAGGAGCAATCATGAGGAGCAAGGTACACAGCGGATACACCAGTTCCCGGACCATTCGCCAGCCGTACAGCGCCAGAATGGCGCCCACCAGAGAAATAAGGAAAGCGGTCCGACCAACCCAGGGCCAATAGGCGACTACGGCGAGAGTTCCTTGCGCTGCGCCCCAGACTAATAACACCAATCCCCAAATAGATGGCTGCGTGGGAACGCGCGCCAGCTTCTCGCGTTTCGTCCAGGCCATGTAGGCGGCTGCCGGAATCACCAGCAGGCCGTGCTCCATGTACGTATGGTCGTCGAACCAACTCGCGTACATTCCTGTGAGGATCGGCCAAAAGGCCACCAGCAGCAGAACGGTAATGATGACAGCTCGCGCCAGGAGCGCCGGAGTCCAAACATCGGGTGGCGCGTACGAGGTTGCCGGTAACGCGCTGCTATGCTCGAGTTGGCTCGCCATATTCGTAGTAGTATTGCCGTTTGTGCTCGGCGCTTAAATCGTAATCCGTGAGGACCGTCCCGAGGAGCGATAAGCCGTCCTCCTGAATCCGCCGGTAGGCTTCTAACGCGGCCTCCCGGTTGGTGACGCCGCAGCGCAATACCAGAATCAAAGCGTCCGTCAAGGGCGCCATAATTCGCGTATCGGCCACGTGCAGAATCGGTGGTGCATCCACCAAAATTGTGTCGTAGCGCTGGATCAAAATATCGAAAATCGCCCGCAATCTCGGCGAGTAAAGAGCCTTCGATACGTTGTCCTGCGTCGGACGATTGGGGAGTAACGATAGTCCCACAAACCCGGTCGGCACACCGAATCGCTCGGGCGGGTATTGCTCCAGAGGGGTGCCCTCGGAAATCAGATCGATCAAACTGCAGTCGTTGGGCAGACCAAATTTGTGGTGCAGGTGCGGCCGGCGGAAATCGGCGTCGACCAACAACACCTTCGCGCCTGTCTCCGCCAGGGCGATCCCTAGATTCTGAATGACCGTCGTCTTCCCTTCGGCCGGCCCAGCGCTGGTGATTAAAATCGTCTTCTGCTTCCTTCCAGCCTGGTTTCTCAGGATCGAAGCCAGCGTGCCTCGAAACGACTCGGCAACGAAGGCCGGACTGTTTTGCCACGATACCACCGCCGCTTCGGGGTCTGAAGCGCCGTCGATCGACAGGCTCTTCCCGTTACGGACCGCGCGTTTGACCGCTCCATTTCCATTAACACGCAGATTCGGAATCACTCCCAGTTCGGGCGTGCGCAGGAGCCGCCGGCTCATACCAGGCGATTTGATGCTTTGGTCCAGCCGCTCCCTCAGAAACACCAGCCCCGCCGCCAGTGCAATGCCAAACATCGTTCCCAACGACAGGTTTAAGACCGGCTGTGGTTTATAGGGAGCATCCGGAGGATTGGCGGACTCAACGATGCGGATGGGATTGATCGGCACCGAACTGCTCATGCCTGCTTGATTGGCCTGCATCAGCAGAGATTGATACATCTGCCGCAGGGTCTCTACCTCGCGCCGAAGCGCATTATACTGAGCTGCTTTCCCAGCTTCCCCGCCGACACGCTGCGATTGTCCGTTATATGCCGCTGATAACAGCTTCTCCTGCCGCAACGAGGCGTCGTAATCGTTCTTGATGCGTTTTACGATGCTGTTCAGTTCGTTCGTGTATGCACTCTCAAGCAACGGAAGTTGTGCATCGAGTTTCTTCACACTCTCGCGTTTGGATGTATAGGTCGTCTCCAGGACCGCTTTTTCGCGCTTAATCGACTGAATCTGCTGCTGGTATTGCTTTAGTGCGGCGTCGTCCAAAATCTCGCCCAGCGTCTCGGGGGGATTGTTAAGCGTCAGCTCATATCTGGCCTGCCTGGCGATGCGCTCGGATTGGATCTTGGCGAGTTCGGCCTTCAACATCGCTAATTTCGTGTCCTCGAGAGTAGTATCTTGTCCGGCAAACACGTTTCCCGAAGCCCTCACGAAATCCTGGAGGTGCTCCTCGGATTCCTGAACTTTCGATTTCGTTTCTTCAATCTGCTGTGCCAGCCACTCGCTGGTCCTCTGCGAAGTCTGCATGCGAGACCGGGAGGTATCTTCTGCAAACTCCGCTGCCATGGCATTCAAGAACTGAGCCGCCACATCGGGACTGGTCGATTCGCAGCTGAGTTCAATCAGCCTCGTCTTTATGATGGGGCGGGCATCGAAAGACCGGACGGCAACGAGCAGACCGCTGCGGGCATTCTCGAGGGGATCTTGCGTGGTGGGGTGAACACGTTGCCGTAAACGCGAAAATAAGTCCTGTCCGGTTGGCGCCAGCGGCACCGATTCCGATTGCATGCGATCCGCGCCACGTTTCAAGAAAGATCCACCATGGAGGATATTGATCTGAGTTTGAATGTCTACCTCAGTCGCCTCAAAGTTGGTTCCACCCAAACCGCCTTCCTTGAACAACGATGCATTTACATTTAGGACCTCCAATAATAGGCGCGCTTTGTACATCGGCGAGCTCAAGACTACCGACGTGAAACCCGCGGATGCCCCTAAGATCATCAGCGCCAGCAGCAACAGCCAGTATCTTCGGAGAAGCTTGCCAATGTTGATTGATGAACCGCTGGATTCTTCGCTGGCGGGATAGACTGAACCAAATCCCGGCCGCGCCTCAGACAGATGCTCGTCGTAAGGCACCATCTGGTTGTTATGGTCGCCACTTCCCCCGAATAGTATTTCCATAAGATTATTGTTCGCTCCGATCGTCGGGGAAATCCGGTCGGGCAGCACAGCTGTCGGTGCTCGCCGCTACGTCCACCATTCCCTCCTCACGTAGCCGGGTGGCGGCTAACAATCGCAATTGTTCGGTTACCGCCGTGATCAATTGCTCGAGGCGATGCATTCTCTCGGCGAGTTCCTCACCGTTCCGGTGCCGATCACCGTTCGCGATCAGCCGCTGGATTGCCGTTCTGGCAAGATCGGAGACGCTGCGCGCACCTTCCTGCTCGCAAACGCTCACAAACTGACGGAACTCGTCTTCTGATATTCGGAAGTACACGAGACGCTCTCTCGGCTTTAGTACGGCCACAGCATCCCTCCTGCTTGGTTCGAAATTGCCAACTTATTGAAAAGGTTGATCCCGGATACGGGAATTGAACAAGCTACCGCCCTTTTAGTCCCATTTTCCTTTTACATAGGACGGCGACAGCTAGACGCACCGCCGGGCTGATCCCAAACCCACTCAATGACAAATGTCAGTGCGTATTCGGAGTATGCCGAATTCCTATGACAACTGTCAATGAACTTCAGATCTATTTCGTACTCGCAAGTACTAGTACTGGCAATATCCATGAAAAATAGGGAAACTAACGGTATGGAAGTTCGAGGCACGCTATTTGCTTTTGTTGCGTTGACGCTTGCCGCTCAGCCACCAGCCGACCACAAAGCGCCGTCTCCGGCCCCGGCTTCCGCTAATCTGACTAACTGCGTGAAAGGCCTTTCAGAATGCAATATATCCACGCTTAGTCCCGACGAGCTAAAGCAGGTTTCGGACGCATCGAAGAAGCGTAATCTGGACAGTTGTCTAGAAGGTTCGACCCTGTGCGATCCCACCCGC
>Ga0210386_10000727_pt1 | contig 30305 bp, 34 predicted proteins | sample IncBWH32OmetaG_FD_160091 | JGI IMG/M metagenome (GOLD analysis project Ga0210386, IMG submission 160091) | Forest soil microbial communities from Barre Woods Harvard Forest LTER site, Petersham, Massachusetts, United States - Inc-BW-H-32-O ...
ATCAAAGAATAATCCGGCTCCTTGTATTCCGCGTGTTGCGCCACTAGCGGTCGATCTCCCCAAGCACAATATCGATCGACCCGATCACCGCCACCACATCCGCCAGCATACGGCCCTGGCACATCGTTTCCAGCGCCTGCAGGCTCGCGAATCCCGGATAGCGCATGTGAACTCGATATGGTTTCGCCGTTCCGTCTGAAACTACGTAGTATCCCATCTGCCCGTGGCCCGATTCGATACCCTGGTAAACCTCGCCGGCCGGCACGTTGAAGCCCTCCGTCACGATCTTGAAGTGATGGATCAGCGCTTCCATCTGTGTCTTCATCTTCTCGCGATCGGGAAGCACGATCTTCGGCGCATCGGCCTTGACGGGGCCTCCGGGCATGCCGTCGAGTGCCTGTTGAATGATGCCGATGCTCTCCCGCATTTCCAGCAAACGCACTTCGTATCTTCCCCAGCAATCGCACCGATTTGAAACCGGCACCTTGAACTGAAACTTCTCATAACTGGAATACGGCATGTCGCGCCGCAGGTCGAAATCAATACCCGAAGCCCGCATCGTCGGACCCGTCACCGCCAGCGCAATCGCGTCTTCCGCAGAAAGGTGTCCGACGCCCATCAAGCGATTACGGAAGATCGGATTTCCGGTGAGCAAGTTCGAATACTCATCGATCTTCTCGGGAAACGTTTTAATGAATGCCTGGATGCGATCGAACAGATCCAGCGGCGGCTCCATCGACAATCCGCCAATGCGGAAGTAGCTGGTCATCATACGCTGACCCGCCACTGCTTCAAAGATGCGCAGAATCTCTTCGCGCTCCCTAAATGTGTAAAGGAAAACTGTGAGCGCGCCGATATCCATGGCGTGCGTGCCCAGCCAGATCAGGTGCGAATTCAGGCGGGTCAGCTCCGTCAAGAGCACGCGAATCCACACTGCCCGCTCTGGAATCTCAAGCTGCAACAGCTTTTCTACGGCCAGGCAGTAGCAGAGGTTATTGGCCATGGGGCCGAGGTAGTCCACGCGATCAGTAAGGGGGACGACTTGTTGATAAAATTTTGCCTCGCAGGTCTTCTCGATGCCGGTATGCAGGTAGCCGATCTCGGGGTACAAGCGGACGACAATTTCGCCGTCAATCTCAAGCACGAGGCGCAAAACGCCGTGCGTGGACGGGTGCTGCGGGCCCATATTCAGGACCATGTGCTGGTCGCGCGCGCCCTCGGCGGGAGGAGCCTGCAGAATCGGGGTTCCAACATCCACCATCAGCGATAACCCTCCACCGGGTAGTCCTTACGCAAAGGATGCCCGATCCAGTCATCGGGCATCAGAATTCGGCGCAGATTTGGGTGCCCTTCAAAGCGAATTCCGAACAGATCGAAAACTTCGCGCTCGTAATAATTCGCTCCGGACCAGATCGAGGTGATGGATTCAATCGCGGGATCGGAACTGTCTACCCAAGTCTTCAGACGGATTCTTTCTTTATATCGGTGCGAAAGAATGTGGTAGCTGAGCTGGAACCGCGGTTCTGAAGGAAGCCAGTCCACCGCCGTCATATCCTCAAAGGCGTTGTACCCCGCATTTTTTACTGCTGCAAGCGCCGCGCAAATTAACTCCGGAGGCACTGTCAGCGTGAGTTCGCCCCGATCATAGAGAGCGTCGGTCAGCGCATCCGCGTTCCAGGCAAGGATTGCCTTCACCGCGGGGTGATCCGGGAGTCCTTCGAGCACAGCTTGCCTGCCGGCGAGAGTTTCCTTAGGAGCGTCTGCCATTTCTTATAAATCCGCCTTGTCCATGCTCCAATTCAGAATGCCCTTGCGCACGATGTAGTACAGACCCACCGCAATAAATCCGAGATAGACAACCATCTCCCAGAAGCCGAAGAGCCTTTGACCGGTGATGTGCGGGAGCTGCTTGTAGATCACCGCCCAGGGCATCATGAAGACTGCTTCCACATCGAACAGGATGAAAAGCATTGCCACCATGTAAAAGCGCACGCTGAACCGCGCGCGCGCGTCGCCAACCGACTCGATTCCGCACTCGTAGGCAGCCAGTTTTACGGGAAGATTCCGATGATAGCCGATGAACCAGGAGGCCAGTACCATCATTGCCGCAAGTCCAATGGCAAAAAGGATTTGCATCAAAAGTGGGAGATACTGCCAGTGGTAGGGAATCATGTGCACCCTGTCTGCAATGGTCCGCAAAATGTGCGGCGTATCCATTGGGCCGAAAAGAGCCCACTGCGACAGGCCGCTGGTTTGAGCTTAGGTTCCCAACCTCATCCCGTCAAGGTGATCGGGAAGCAATCAAGACTGCAGTTTAAGTTCAACCAGCCGAGGCTGGCACGATCCGTTTCCGATTTGACCGACAGCGGCAGAGATCACCGCTCGTGATCAAAATCACTTTTCTCGCTTGAATCTGTATACCTGTTACCTATTTCGCGCATCTGTGAGTTGTGTCACATGATTCTGACGGCCGGAATTTCATACTGAGCTCCCCGATCCCTAATACGGTACCAGCGTTAAGTTAAGTATTTCGGTGAATAAGCCGAAGGAGAGATTAAGGCACATTATCTAGAGTCCTGCAAGGGACAAAAACCATGGCAGCAACTACAACACGAATTGCCGTTCCTGGGATTAGACGCACCCAGGCGGTTTCCCCGACAAGAACCAACCGCCGCCGTAATATCACTCCGGAAGCCGGTCATGCGCTGGAGATGCTCGGCCACGCTATCGAGTACTTGACAGACGAATACGTCTTCGAGGCGAAGCAGATTTCCGCAAATGACCCGCAGGTGCAGGCAATTCGACTGCTGATGGCCCTTAATCGGCAAATCTATTTCGCATGCCCCGTCGTCCCTACCTTTGCGGAGCGTCTCCGCACATTTTTCCACGTTGCTGCGCCCTAGCGGCTCCTCCATTTTGCTCTTGAGCCTCAACAGCCAGCCACCTGGCGGATTTTGGTGTCCCCGGCACCCGATGGTAGGCTGAACCTGTGCATCTACCACTTCGACCAACCATGAGGCGGCGTGCGCGGATGTTTATAATTTCTGTTTTCGCGTGCGCGTTTTTTCTTACCGCATCTGCCCAATCGCAAGAGAAGATCGACGTAAACCCCACCTTCACTATCTCCAAATACCAGCCGGGCACCCCAATGCATATGGTGGGTTATGGTGACATGCGTTTCACCGACCCTTCGGTGAAGATCGGGACCAATCCGCGTATCCGGAAATGGTTGGCCGAGCGCGTTGCTGCTGAAAACCCCGAAGTGCTCCTCCTCACCGGCGATATGCCTTATGTGGGCTCAAACGATGGCGACTGGCAAGTGTTTCGCGACGAGACGGCAATTTGGCGGCAACAAAACATTCTGCAACTGCCCACGATTGGAAATCACGAAGTCCGCGGCGACAATCAAAAGGGAATTACGAATTATCTGCAGAATTTCCCGGGTATCCAAGGCCATCGCTACTACTCCGTGCTGATGGGCGGCGTGGAAGTCATCTCGCTCGACATGACCTCGCCTTCGGGTGGCACCAGCACGCAGGCCACCTGGTTTGCCGCCCAACTCGATCACCTGCCCAGGCAAGTGGAGTTTCTATTCATCCTCTACCACACGCCTTGGGTAGTCGACGAGCAGTCGAAGCTATTCACCAACCTGCCATCGAAAGAAGGGGTGACTTTGCGTCACCTGCTTGAGATCCACCTATACAAAATGCACGCCAAGGTAATCGTATTCAATGGGCACATCCACAATTACGAACGCTTTGAGCGCAATGGGGTGGAGTACGTCACCTCCGGCGGTGGGGGGGCAGAGCCTTATCCGTTGCTCTTCCGCGGATCTGAGGACCTCTACAGGGATACGGCTTTCCCGGTCTATCACTACCTCACGCTGGACTATCGCAACGGGCAGCTTCACGCCATTATGTGGAAGGTGAAAGACCCGGACGCTGACACCCTCAGCGTCGAGAAGAAGGATGAATTCACCTTGACGGCCGAACCAAACAAGACAGGAAAGTTCATTCCGTAAGTCAAGAGTGCATCCCGCCTCTCTGATCCACGATCCTTCCCCGGTCCGCTGCGCGAGCCGTTTTCTGCCTTTGCCGGTGGCGATCCAGGGTCTATTGCCCAACCACCAGGACGGTGAAGAGAACGAACCACGCCACGCCCATCGCATGCCAGTACCAGGCAGTTGCGTCTACAGCAATCTGGCGGAGTTCGACGCGCTTGAACCTGCGGATAATCGCGAGACAGACTGCCAGCGCGATGACACCCACGAGCAGATGCGCGGCGTGTAATCCCGTAATGATATAGAAGAAGTAGCTTGCTGGCGTCGACCAATGGTCGAATGCGAATCCCTGGGCTGTCAATTGCCGCCACGCCACCCATTGTCCCGCCAGAAAGATACTTCCGAGGCCAAGCGTTGCGCCCATCCAGGGCAGCGTTCGCTGCAATGCCGGATGACCAAGACCCAGCCACTCCTCCAGCACATCGATTTCGCGGAAGATATTTCGCCGCGCAATCTCCATGGTCAGGCTGCTTAGCAGCAGCAGTGCCGTATTCAGATAGAGGATCGGGGGCAGCAGTACTGGATGCCAGTCGCCAATCTGCTCGTGGGTGCGGGGATCCATGTGTGTGCCCGCCTGGCGCGCAAAGAACAGCGCCACCAGGATGGCGAAGAACATCATGTCAGCTGCGAGAATGGAGAAGACCGAGAAGCGAATTTTGTGCAGCAACTCGCGCGGACCTCGGCGCTCATGTTGCCGATCATCATCGCCGCCGCCGCCGCCGCCGCCGGTGGGCCGTCGGTCAACGGGGGGTTTGCCACCAATTCCTGGCTCTTTCCGTTCCGTTTCCGCAGGGGAATGCGTAAAGGTCGCGGGCATTCAGAAGCCTCTGTGCAAATCAGACTACACCTAAGTCGTTGGACGCAGCCACCCCCGAACGGGATGGCCTTTTTCTTGAATTCCATTTCACGATGGTGTCGACCCGTTCTACGAAGGAAGATTGGCCTTTACCAAATCGACAAACGCCTTGTGAACGCGCCGGTCTGTCGTGAGTTCCGGATGGAATGTCGCTGCCATCAACTTGCCCTGCCGCACCATCGTCGGCTTTCCGTCCCGGCGCGCCAGCACCTCGACCCCAGGTCCAGTTTCCACGATGCGGGGCGCACGGATGAATACCATTTCGAGCTTATCCCCGGGCAGCTTTGACTCGGAAAACAGGATTGAAGAATCAATCTGCCGGCCGTAGGCATTCCGTTCTACTACCACATCCAGCACGCCCAGGCTGCGCTGCGCAGGGTTGCGCACCTCGCGCGCCAGTAAAATCGCCCCCGCACATGTCCCAAATACCGGCCGAATGGAGCAGAAGTGCTTCAATTCATCAAAGAGATGGCCACGTTCGAGGAACTTTAAGATCGTGGTCGACTCGCCCCCGGGTAGAATCAGGCCACCCAGATCAGCCAATTCCTCGCGTTTGCGCACTTCAACCGGAGTGGCTCCCGCTTCTGTGAGTGCTTCAGCATGAGCCGTGTAATCCCCTTGAATCGCCAAAACACCAATCCGCGGCCTTTCGAGTTCCGCGTTCAATCTTCGCTCTCCTGTACTGCTTCATTTTCACCTTAAGGCGGGTGTCACTCGCCAGATTTCTTCCACTCGTCTGACATGCCTTCGATTCAAAGCAGGAGAGCCGGAAGCGTCTGGTACTTCCGGCTCTGATCCCTGACGACTGGCTGGCCGGGCGGCTTACCAGCCGCGAGTCTGCAACAACTGTGACTCTTCGATCCCTGCGGCTGCGAGTCCCTTCATCGTACCGGTGACTTGCTCGCTCACTTCGGCCAGAATCTTCGGGTCGTTGTAATGGGTGGTGGCAACGACGATCGCCTTCGCCCGCGAAACCGCCTCTTCGCGCTCTGCCGGGTCGTTCTCTACGTCCAGCGGAGTAGCCCGCTCCTTCATAAATATCCCCGAACCTACGAAGATTGCCTCGGCGCCGAGCTGCATCATCAAGGCCGCATCCGCTGGAGTCGCGATGCCGCCTGCCGAGAAGTTTGGAACCGGCAGCTTGCCCGCCTGTGCCACCATTTTGATCAGCTCGTAGGGTGCCTGGTGCTCTTTGGCGGCGGCATAAAGTTCCTGCTCTGTCAGAACAGTGAGCGCCTTCATCTCTTTCACAATCTGGCGCATATGCTGAACCGCGTGGACTACATCGCCGGTGCCCGCTTCGCCCTTTGTGCGAATCATGGCAGCGCCTTCCGCAATCCGGCGCAGGGCCTCGCCCAGGTTCCGCGCGCCGCACACAAACGGCGTCGTGAAGGCGTGCTTATCAATATGGTGCGTCTCGTCAGCAGGTGTCAGGACTTCGCTCTCGTCAATGAAATCTACCCCGATCGCCTGCAGAATCTGCGCCTCTGCAAAGTGCCCGATGCGGGCTTTAGCCATCACGGGAATTGAAACCGCCCGGATGATCTGCTTGATGAGGCTGGGTTTCGCCATCCGCGCCACACCGCCTTCGGCGCGAATCATCGCAGGGACCCTCTCCAGTGCCATTACGGAAACGGCACCGGCTTCTTCCGCGATGCGTGCTTGTTCCACGTTCATCACATCCATGATGACGCCGCCCTTCAACATCTCGGCAAGGCCCACCTTCAAGCGTAGACCGGTTCCAGCAATACTATTGTTTTCATTTTGTTGGGGCATATTCTTGACCTCAAATCTTAGCCGTCGTTCGCAAAGCTCTCGGGCAATCTCTGCTCTTAGTGTAGCAGCGATGCAAGTGCCATTCATGTTGGGCAAGACAAGAGACGGAGACGTTCGTCGTGCGGAATTATGAGTTCCTTCCAAGAATTGTCTTCCCGATCTGGCTCTTCCAATGCATTCCTCACTGCCAGATGGCGGCACAACCACAACTTGCCCACCAGGCGGCTGCGCCTGTTCCGGTACCACCTCAGATGGCGGCTGAAGCTGCGCTGGTTCAGTCTTCCGGGGCATTCGAGTCCCAAGTCGCACTGAGTATGAATCCGAGGATCGCCCGATTGCCCGTCGAGGTGGACGTGGCGGTTCCAATCAGGAAGTTCCGGGTTCGCAGCCTTCTCGCCTTGGCCGAGGGAGCAGTCATTGCGACGCAGTGGATGCAAGGAGAAGACATGCCTTTGGCTGCCAGGGGGGCGCAACTGGCGTGGGTCGAATTTGAGGTCATCGATCAAAGGCTGGCGGTTCGCATTACTCGCCTGGTTTGAGGAGGAAGAGATTGGGAGTCTTCGCCAACGCATTAAGTATGGCTGTGGGAAAAAGCGATACAACTTCACACGAGAATCAGCAGAAGCGGCCAGGTCTGACAGCGTGGCTGCTCGATCGCATCCACCGGCGCGCGCTCCAAGAATCTTGCCTGACGCTGGTGCAACGGATCAATCTGGCGCCCCGTCAGACGGTAGCGCTTATTGAAGCCGACGGACAGCGCTTGCTCGTGGCCACTTCGGCAGACGGTACGCCGAGTTTCTATCCCCTTAAGGCCACTGTCTGTCGCTCCGTTGCGACCGTCGCGACTCGAGGCTGCAAGACTGATTCGGAATCGGGGAGCCTATGATCGCGTTGCTGCTTGCGGCGCGTGTGGCTGCTCCGGCGGCGGCGCCACTTCTCCCCGATCTGACTGCGCGCCTGCATCCTTCCGATGCAACGCCCTGGACAATTCTTTTCGCTCTGACGCTGATTACGCTTCTTCCCGCGATTCTGATGTGCATGACCCCCCTGGTGCGTCTCATGGTGGTCTTCCATTTTCTGCGCCAGGCACTCGGCACGCAAACGGCTCCATCCAATCCCACGCTCCTCGGACTTGGTTTGATGATGACCTGGTTTCTGATGACCCCAGTGCTGACCCAGGTCGATCTGCAGGCGGTTCAACCATACCGGGCGGGGCAGATCACCGGCTGGGATGCAATCGATCGCGGGTCCCAGCCGATCAAGCATTTTCTGTTGCACTACGCGCGCGAAAAGGATCTCGCCCTCTTCACCGCCGCCGGCCAGCTTCCGCGCCCCAATTCACCGGACGACCTGCCCCTGCGTGTTGTGGTGCCCGCGTACATTCTTTCGGAACTCAAAGCGGGTTTTGCTATCGGTGCGGTCCTCTTTCTGCCTTTTCTGCTGGTCGACATGGTTACGGCTGCCATTACTACTTCCATCGGAATGTTTCAGTTGCCGCCCGTCGTTGTTTCCACTCCGCTCAAGATTCTGCTGTTTGTGATGGTCGACGGCTGGAACCTGCTCGCCAAATCGCTCCTGAAGAGTTTCTGAGGAAAGACGCATGACTCCCGATCTCGTTGCCGAATTACTTCGCCAGCTGATGAAGGAGGCGATGATTCTTAGCGCGCCGGTTCTGATCGCTGCGGTTCTACTGGGCTTTCTGCTCTCGCTGTTTCAAACATTGACCAGTCTCCAGGAACAGTCGTTAACCTCCGTTCCGCGCCTCGGTGCGGTGGCGCTCATTCTGCTGATCGGCATGCCCTGGTTTCTAGGTCGGCTGGCGGCCTACACGCTTTTCCTGATGTCCGACTTGCGCCGGTACCTCGGCTAGGCGCGACGTTAGAAATCATGAGGTGATATTCATGGGCCCATGGACGAGCTTTTTGGGTGCGATGGTCCTCACGCTGGTGCGCGTGAGTGGAATCGTCTTATTCGCACCCTTCTTCTCATCCTCGGCGCTTCCGGCGCGGACCAAAGCTGTTTTTGTCGTTGCCGTTGCGTTTCTGCTGGCTCCCCTGGTCGCCAACTTGCCAAATGCACATGCCGAAATCACTCTTGCCGCGCTGCTTGGCGAGCTCGCCGTAGGTCTTGTTTACGGAATTGTGCTCTCGCTCCTGAACGAGGTGCTTCTCTTTGCCGGACAGATAGCCGGCGTGCAGTTCAGCTTCTCCATCGTGAACCTGCTCGATCCCACTTCGAATATTCAGACACCGCTCATGGGCGATCTTTTTCAACTCATGGGAACGCTTGTGCTGATCGCCGCCGGGCTCGATCGTATCGTGCTGGCATCGCTGATACGCAGCTTTCATGCCGTACCGCTCGGAGCTTACACTCTTGCGCCTCTCACGGCTAGCGCCATCGTCCAGGCTGGAGGCGGAATCTTTCTCGCTGCGGTCGAACTTGCGGCTCCCGTTCTGGCTGCCACCATGCTCATCGAGATCGCAGTTGCATTGCTCAGCAAGCTCAGTCCCCAGCTTCCGGTGATGTCCCTGACGGTTCCGCTTAAGACCCTCGTCGGGTTCGCCGTTCTTGCCGGATCGCTGGCTCTCTGGCCGCGCTTCATTGAGGCCCGCTTCTCGGGACTCCTTGATTTTGCCGAGAAGATGCTTCAAGTTCCCGGAAGCGCGACGGGCACAGGGCACGGCATATCCGGCCTCGGTCTGGGAGGATAGCCGATGCCCGGAGACCGTACAGAGCAGGCATCCCCACACAAGCGGGAGAAAGCGCACAAGGACGGAGACATCCTTCACAGCCGTGAAGTATCTGCGGCAGCCGGAACCCTTGCCGGTGTCCTTTGTCTTGGATTTCTAGGCCAGAGGATCCTCGACTCGTTCCGCGCGTCCTTCTCGGCGGCACTCAATCTAGGTGCTCCTGATTGCTGGGAAGCCTCCACTCTTCAGCCGACGATTTTCGCCATGCGCAGAATCGTGCTCAGCGCACTGATTCCGGTTGGCATTGCTCTTGGGTCTATCGTTGCCGCGGCCTCGATCACCGGGATCCTCCAGACCGGAGGACTGCAAGTCAACCCCGCTGCTATCGGCTTTCGCCTGGATCGAATCAACCCCATCTCCAATCTGAAAAATCTCGTCTCCCTGCGCGCGGCCTCGCGCCTTGGCAAATCTCTCTTGCCCGCCAGCCTGCTCGCGGTATTTGCGGCGCAGAGTATCGCGCGCGAGCTCACCGTTCCGCCATTCTCTACCTCGCGTCTGAACAGCCTCGCGTCGGATATCTACGGGCTGCTGGTCGCCGCGGCGTGGCTGCTGCTGGGCTGGGCGCTTGTCGACTACGTGGTCGAATGGCGCAGCCGCGAATCGCGCATCATGATGAGCCGCGAGGAGATGAAGCAAGAATTCAAGGAAACCGAGGGCAGTCCGCAGACACGGGGTCGCATCCGGAAGCTGCAGCGCCAGATGCGACGCCGCAAGGTCAAGGCCGATGTTTCGAAAGCCGCTGTGGTCCTGACCAACCCGACTCACTACGCGGTCGCGCTGGGCTTCGACTTCATCAACATGGATGCTCCCAAAGTCCTGGCCAAGGGGCGCAATCTGCTTGCCGAAGAGATCAAGGTTGAGGCCCGCTGGGCGGGTGTACCCATCATTGAAAACCCGCCACTAGCACGATCGCTCTATCGCTCAGTCGAGGTCGGCCATTCCATTCCGGTGGACCTGTATGCAACCGTGGCCGCGATCCTTGCCTATCTGTATCGGCAGCGGGTCGAGGCGGAGATGCGTGAGCGCCGTGCGCGTCAATGCGTGGGCCAGCAGAAGGCCGTTTCACCGAGCCCGCCGCAAAACAATCCTGCGAGGATTCCGGCCCGCGGCGATCGACCCGGGAACGTCAAATCAGATTTCATTCAACGGCCCAACGGAGGCGACCAGTGAGCACCGTTATTCTGAATCCCCCACCCCTCGCGGCTTCCGGTATCCTCCACCGGCTGCGGGATTACGTGCTGCCAATGGGTGCGATCAGCGTGATCTTCGTCATGCTGATTCCGCTTCCCGCTGCTGCACTCGACTTTCTGCTGGCGCTATCAATGGCGGCCTCCATCATCGTCTTTCTTTCCTCGGTACAGATTCGTCGTGCTGTTGAACTCTCAGTGTTTCCTACCCTCCTGTTGCTGCTTACGCTTTTCCGTCTTGCGCTGAATATCGCTTCCAGCCGGCGCATCCTCCTTCACGGGTCGGAAGGAACCGCCGCTGCCGGCAAGGTGATCGAGGCTTTCGGCCAGTTTGTCGTCGGCGGCAACTACATTGTCGGCTTTGTCCTCTTTCTGGCGCTTGTAGCCATCCAGTTTCTGGTGGTATCGCACGGAGCAGTGCGCACGGCCGAGGTGACTGCCCGCTTCACCCTCGATGCTCTGCCCGGCAAGCAGATGGCGATCGATGCCGATATGAACGCCGGACTTATCGATGAGGCGGAAGCACGGCGCCGACGTCAGGCGATTGCGCGCGAGGCGGAGTTTTACGGCGCCATGGATGGTGCGGCGCGTTTCAATCAGCGCGACTCGATGGCCACCATTCTTATCACCGCCATTAACATCGTTGCCGGGTTACTCATTGGCACGCTGCAGCAGGGCGTCGAATTGGGTGAGGCCGCGCGCACCTACACGGTACTGACCGTTGGAGATGGATTGGTCACATTGATTCCGTCCTTGCTGGTGTCAGTTGCCGGAGGCATTACCCTTACGCGCGCGAATTCCGCGGGAATGCTGGGCGCAGAAATCCGCCAGCAGCTCTTCGCGCGACCTGCCACTCTCTATCTGGCCAGTGCCGTGTGCGCAAGCATGTGCCTGATTCCAGGACTGCCGGCATTTACCTTCTTGCTTGTGGCGATGGGACTCTTCTGGATCGGACGCCGCGTTGCGTCTGCCCCTGCACCTGCCGCGTATGCCGAAATTGGTGCGACCGAGAGGAAGAAGCAGGAACAGGCGCCCTCCGCCGATCTTGTCGGCCTTCTGAGGCTCGAAGAGCTTTCACTTGAGATCGGATTTCAACTCATTCCGATGGTTGACGAGAAGCAGGGGGGCACACTTCTGAACCGCGTGCGCGCGCTACGGCGTCATCTCTCGGCAGAGATGGGGTTTCTTGTCCCTCCCGTGCATATCTCCGACAATCTCCGTTTGCGCCCGCGCGAGTATCTGGTCTCTTTGCGCGGAATCGAAATCGGCCGCTGGCAGTTGGAGGGCACCCAGGTGCTGGCAGTCTCCGGCGACCCTCAACGCAGGCCGCTGCCCGGGAAAGAGACTCGGGAACCGGCTTTCGGCGTACCTGCGGTCTGGATTGCCGCCCCTGTTGAAGAGCAGGCCATCGCCGCCGGCTATTCGGTTGTCGATGCAGTTACTGTTATCACCACCCACCTGGGAGAGTTAATTCGCCGTCACGCTCACGAGCTTCTGGGGCGAGCAGAGGCCAAGCGGCTGATGGACTCGCTCAATGATAGCCATCCGAAGCTCCTCGAGGAACTGGTGCCGAAGCTGCTTACCCTCGGCGAAGTGGAGCGGGTTCTCGAGCAGCTGTTGCGCGAGCGCGTTTCCATTCGAGATCTCGGTGCGGTTCTGGAGGCCCTCCTCGAAATTGCTGCCGTGAATAAGTCTCCGATAGCCCTGGTGGAAGCAGCGCGGCAGGCACTGGGTCGCAGATTGATTGCACCGTTGCTTGATTCTGATGGGCAGCTGCCCGTCGTGCTTCTTGATCCTGCAATCGAGGAAGAGATCATTGCCTCGCTATCGCCCGACGAGGGCCGTCGGCTGCTCGCGGCGACAACCGCGCACGCTGTCCCGATCATCCGCCGTCTCGCCGATTCTTTGAAACATCTTATCGGCACCTCCGCGGCTTCGGCTCTTCCCGTGCTCCTTTGTCCAAGTCCGGCCCGGTACCACGTCAAGAGGTGGCTTGAGCCGGTGTTTGCGCGGCTCGCAGTCGTAGCTGCGGCAGAGATCCCTCCGGAGATTCGTTTGAGACCGGTTGGAACCGTCCGCTGACGCGGCGATATCGGATGAGAGGTACAACACGTTTGCGAAAAGGAGGGCACCGCATGGAGATGAATGCCAGACCAGATATCGCTGGACGCCGGAGAGCAATCGTTCCTCGTGGATATCCGCCGGAGATTGCCCCGGAGATTCTGAGCGGCGAACAGGAACAGTTGCTGCTGGAACATTTGCCCATCGTTCGCTTTCTGGCGCGGCGCATTCATGAACGGCTCCCCCAGCATGTGGATATTGAAGACCTTGTCTCTGCAGGCGTTGTCGGACTCATGGATGCGTTTACAAAGTTTGACCCGGAGAAGAAGGTGCAATTCCGGAGTTATGCGCAATTTCGTATCCGGGGGGCAATTCTCGATAGCCTGCGTACGCTCGACTGGAGCCCGCGCGATCTGCGTCGGAAGGGAAGAGCAGCTGAAGAGGCCATCCGCGCGCTGACTGCACGTTTGGGACGTTCGCCAGGAGAATCTGAAATCGCTGCGGAGATGGGCGTGAGCCTTGAGGACTATCAATCACTCCTTGGCGATCTGAAGGGTCTAGAGATTGGAACGCTGCACGTTGAACACAATGAAGATTCCGGAGAAGAGGAACTGGCGTATGTTCCCGGACGCCCGGAAGAAGATCCTCTGTTCTGCTGTCTTCGCGGCGAATTGCAGGAAAAGCTTACCGAGGCCATCGAGAGCCTACCGGAACGGGAACGCCTGGTCATGACGCTTTACTACTTTGAGGAACTGACGATGCGCGAGATTGGTTTGGCGTTAAGTGTCGTCGAGTCGCGCATATCGCAGATTCATGCTTCTGCCGTTGTGCATCTGCGGGCCGCGCTGCAAGACCTGGCGGCTCAGCGAAGAATGGATCGAAAGAACGCACATAAACGCGCTTCCTGAATCTAGAACGACATCGCACGTTCAGCACGCTGTGCGCAACCCGAAGCCGGGAGAAGTCACTTGATGGAAAAGATGCTGAAGCAAGACGAAATTGATGCGCTGTTTCAGGCCGCACGAGCCACCTCGCCTGAACCTCCCAAACTGTCGGATGCGACATCGCGCGTGGTGCCCTATAACTTTGGACGAGCGGGCCAGATTTCAAATGAGCAACTGCGCGCCATCAGTATGTTAAACGACCTTTTTGCGCGAAACCTGACGCATAATCTTGCCGCGTGGCTGCGCTGTCGCTTTCAGGTCAACCTGGTTTCGGCGGAACAGATCCCCTTCAACGAATTTCTCATGCGGATTCCCGAGATAAGTTATGTCACTTCGGTGCGGCTGGAGCCGCTGGGTGCTCTCTCAGTGTTGCAACTCTATCTGGCACTCGCTCCTCCCATCATCGATCTTCTTCTTGGGGGAGAGGGGAAAGAGGGTCCGCTTCGTGAACTCACAGACATTGAAGAAGCTATTTTGGGAAGTGTGGTCGAGATCATTTGTCGCGAATTGACCGCTGCATGGCAGTCGGTCGGCCTGAGCTTCAACTTCGAGCGGAGGCAGATGCAGACGCAGGTCGCGCGCATCATCTCGGTAAACGAGAAGACGCTTTGTTTGAGTTTCGAAATTCGCATGCCGCAGGGATCCGGACTGCTCAATCTTGCATTTCCTGCTGTTGTGGCCAACACGATCCTTCGCCGCTTGACCTCCGACTGGGGGCGTCGTCGCAGGCATTCGCCAGAAACACGAACTCGGCTTGAGGCCGCCGCCAGGCATATCCGTTTTGGCGGATCTCTTCAACTTCCGACCGTTCGGATTGCTGCGCGTGAGATCGAGAGTCTCCAGCCGGGAACCATTCTGCGTATGGGCCTTTCAGCGTCTGTGCCCGCGGAATGGCGCGTAGCGGGGCAATACCTGTCTCCGGCGCAGACCATCCGGCAAGGTGCGCATCGAGCGGCGCGCCTTCAGAACTCTTCAGAAGGAGAGATCGCATGAAGACTTATCTCGATTGCTGGATCTCGACAGCTTCTATGCTTTTCTCTCAGGCGCTGGCAGGAGAGCCGCAATTGACTGAGATGGAGTCGGTCCCGACGGAAGTCTCCGGCCCCGCATTTTTGGCCGAATTATCGGGCGATATTCTAGGGCAATTTACCGTTTCGCTTGACCCGGAGATCATCAAGGCGCCGCTCCTTGGCGATGGCGTTGATCAAGCAGCCGCCTGGAACGATTTCCTCCGCGAAGTGGCTGAAGCCGCTGCTGGCGAACTTCTCGCAGCCTCAGGAAAAAACTGTCGTATTGAAGCGTTCCGTCCTGCACATCCCGTAAGCGGTGGTACACGTGGCTTTCGACTGAGCTCAACGGCTGGAACCTGGGCAATCCTGGTTTATGACGAATCGCGAAGCGCTGCCGAGGGCGCTGTTCAGCTGCCCGCTGCCGGGAACATGGCGGGAGAATGCCAACCAGCACAATTCGGCTCCGGCGTTGAGTTGCTGCTCGATGTCGAACTGGAGGCCGCACTTCGCTTTGGATGCTGCGAGATGCCTCTGGGAGAGATTCTTGATCTCGGTCCAGGCGACGTGGTGGAACTGGATCGTCACGTTACCGAACCGGTCGATCTCGTGGTTGGAGACAAAATCGTTGCCCGTGGCGAAGTGGTTCTGGTCAACGGCAACTTCGGTTTGCGCGTGACGGAGGTGGCAGCGCCGCAAAAACGCCTGGAGAGCATACGATGCCTCTTCTAAGCCGCAGAATCAGTCACCCCCCTTCCGAATCGCAAGAGGCTGATTCCTTCCCAGCGGAAACCACTTCGCATGGTGCTCAAGACCACTTCTTCCGTCCTGCCCTTATCGGCCAGTGTGCCAATCTCGATTGCCGCTCGGGCTGGATGCATCTATTTCGTAAACGCTCGACTCCGATATTTGAAGGCGGCTGGACCTGCTCGCCCGAGTGCACCGAAGCCTGCTTGCAGCGAGCGCTTCGCCGTGAACTTGATGGCCGCGCCCCAGTGTTCGAGATGCACCGTCATCGCATTCCTCTCGGGTTGCTGATGCTCGAGCAGGGGTGGATCACCCGAGAACAGTTGCGCAAGGCGCTGGAATCACAGAGAGCGGCCGGGTCGGGCCGGCTCGGTGAATGGCTGATGCAACAACGTGCCACCGATGAAGCGACCGTAACACGCGCTTTGGCTCTGCAATGGAGTTGTCCCGTTCTAGAGTTCGGAACCCACGGAACGACGGCTCCCTCCTCCATCGTGCCGCGCCTGTTCCTGGATGCTTTTGGCGCTTTGCCCATGCGGATTGCCGCGGGGAAGCTTCTCTATCTCGGATTCGAGCGATGCCTCGACCCGGTGCTGGCGTTTGCCATCGGAAGAATGAGCGGGCTGCGCGTTGAGAGCGGTATCGTTTGCTCCTCGCTCTTTCGCCCTGCTCTTGGCCGCTTGATCGGGGAAACATTTCCTGCGGTTCAACTGGCTGAAGCAGCCTCTGAACGAGCCGCAGCCCACCTGCTCGCGCGCTCTATTGAGCGAATTCAACCGGTCAGTTCGCGAATGGTGCTCGTGCACGGTTTTATCTGGTTGCGGATGTGGCTCTCTCGGGAGACCGACGCAGTGTCTCGCACCGCATCGGTCTGCGATGTCATTTGCTCGATTGGCGCATTCTGAGCATAGTTTCGAGGCCTCAAGAATTGTGAATCCACGCCGATAGATATAAGAGGAAAGGGTAAGACTGATGAGCGAAGTTCGCGCCCTGATCGTTGACGATTCCTCGGTGATGCGCAAGATTGTGGAGAGATCGCTTCGCCAGGCAGGCATTGAGCCTCTGGTTGTTTTCGAAGCGGGCTCGGGCATCGAGGGATTGGAGATACTGAAGTCTAAAACGGTCGACTTGATTCTCTCGGATATCAATATGCCATCGATGGACGGTCTCGAATTTGTACGTCAACTCCGCTTCCAGAAGCTCGCCCCCGAAGTGCCCGTGGTGATGATCACGACGGAATCGAGTGAGGAGCACGTGAAGCAAGCCATCCAGGCTGGCGCAAAGGGCTATATCCGCAAGCCCTTTACTGCGGACCAGGTGAAGCAGCGGGTGTTGCCGCTTCTGTCCACTGTGTGATTTGGCGGAGAGTGCCATGATGCTGAACGGCGTCAGAAGATCCGTCCACGGCTTCTGCTGTGATTTCGCGACAACCAACGGGGAGAAAAGAATGACGCAAACGTTACGCGATTCCATGCACCTGGTTTCTGATCCGGGTCATCTTGACGAGAGCGTCCGCGAGGTCTTTGAGACGATGCTCGGCGTTCAGTGTCGCGCCGGTGCCAATGTCGATCCCATTGGCACACATGAACCCGAAGTGTCTGTCACCGCAGTCGTCGGATTTGGCGGCATTCTCAGCGGCGCCTGCGTTTTTCGCTGTGACGCGCTGGCTGCTCGACAGATCGCAGCTCGAATGGCAGGAATGGAGTTCGACACCGTCGACGACATGGTCAAGGACGCTATTGGAGAAATTTGCAACATGCTGGCGGGAACATGGAAGAGCAAAGTTCCCGATCTTGCGGCAAACTGCGGTCTCTCCGTCCCCGCTGTCATCACCGTGAGTGATTACGACCTTCATGTCCAGGCCCCGGAATTCAAAATCCGTGAGGCATTCCAGTTCGAGAACACTCGATTTGAAATGACGATTGTCTGTGACGGCCTTCAGTAGATTAAGATCCGCAAGTAGAATCTGCCGGATGCCATTGTCCGCGCTTCTTTTCCATCCCAGCCGAAGCATATAGCCATCATCAATCTAAGCCATTTCTAATCCATGGGCTCACGCGTTGGCTTCGTTTGTGCACTTCTTCACGCACGATAGGACCTACCCATGGATAGCGGCTACTATGCGGCAATGACCGGACTGGTTGCACGGACCCAAGCTCTGGATACGGCCGCCGCCAACCTGGCTAATGCGCAGACACCCGGATACCGTGCCGAGCGGGAATACTTCCGCTCGGTCCTCAGCGGACCGGACGGCGCGGATTCACAGCTGGGTCAGGCGGTCAACCGTTACGGTTTGCTCGGCGGCGACCGTCTAAACATGGCGCAAGGCCCCTTGCAGAAAACGGGCAATCCACTTGACCTGGCGATCGAGGGTAGCGGGTTCTTTGCCGTTCGTACGTCGAATGGAACTCGCTACACGCGCGACGGCAGCTTTCACCGCTCACAGACGGGCGAGCTTGTGACAACTGCAAATGAGCCAGTTCTTTCCTCAGCGGGCCAGCCGATTCCCATCCCGCCTGGGGAGGTTGCGGTTGGGGCCAGCGGTCTGATTTCCGTCAGCGGCGGCGCTGTCGCTACGGTTGGGGTCTTCAGTTTTTCGGACAATTCGCAACTGAGCCCGGAAGGTGCGAATCGCTACGCCGCTCCAGATGGTGTCAAAGCCACTCAATCCAGCGAAGCAGCTATCCATCAAGGTGCGCTCGAAGGCGCAAACCAGGACGTTGTCCAGGGCACGCTCGACCTGATCATGATGCAGCGCCAGGCCGAGATGATGCAGAAGGCGCTGACCGTCTTCCACACCGAGTTCAACAAGACCGCTACCGAGGACTTGCCCAAGGTTTAGGAGTAGTCTTCATCGACGGCGAGGAGAAAAGATGATTCGAGCACTGTACACCGCAGCCAGTGGAATGACCGCACAGCAGATGAATCTCGATACTATCGCCAACAACTTGGCGAATTCTTCGACGACCGGTTTTCGCCAGTTGCGGCTTCAGTTTCAAGACATGATCTACCAGAACCTCGTCACGCCCGGCGCAGCGCAGAGTCAATCCACGGTCTCTGCCGGACTGCAGATCGGTCTGGGCACAAAGTCCGCCGCTACCGAGGTCATCATGACGCAGGGTGCTCTGAATCAGACCTCGAATCCGCTGGATGTCGCAATCGAGGGTCCGGGATTCTTCCAAGTGCAGCGCCCCGACGGCACGATCGCCTACACGCGTGCCGGACAGTTTCATCTCAATAACCAGGGAACAATCGTGACGCCAGATGGTGATCCCATTTTGCCCAACGTCACGATTCCATCCAACGCAACGGCGGTCACGATAACGCAATATGGCGTGGTCAACGCAACGCTCTCCGGGCAACAGAATCCGTCGCAGCTCGGTCAGCTGCAGCTGGCGACGTTTCCGAATCCCGGCGGTCTCGAGAGCCTTGGCTCCAATCTTCTACAGGCCACCTTGAGTTCCGGCGACCCGGTACTCGGCAACCCTGGTGGAGCGGAAGGCCTCGGTACCCTGCAGCAGGGATACCTCGAAAACTCCAACGTCGACGTGGTCACCGAATTCGTCCAGATGGTGCTGGCCCAGCGCGCCTACGAATCGAATTCAAAAGTCATCAAGGCCGCCGATGACATGTACTCGCAGATTAACAATATGACCCGATAGCGGTGAGGCAGCAGATGAGGTGTCTAAATTACGAGTGGTCTATGGCTTTGACAATTGTCTTTCTGGCCGCACTCCCGCCACTGGCGGCAGTGAGCCAGCAGAGCAGCGCAAATAAGCGCGAGAAGTCGGAGGCCTGCTTGAACATTACCCTTCCACATGCCAACTTTGCGGCGAGGTATCGCGCCATTCGGGTTATCGAAGATTTTGAAACACGTCAGCGATGGTTGCTGCTACAAGACATGGAGCATCCCGCCGCTCCCGCCCGGCTTCTTGCAGCGGCGAGCGAGCTCTCCTGCGCCGGGCTTCATATCAAAGGATCTGGATCGCAACCTCAGGTGAACATTCAGAACGTTTTGCTCCCTGTAATTCATGCAGGCGATTCCCTGGTCCTGTCCGAACATACGCGTGTCTCCGACGCAGAGCTTGAGGCCGTCGCCCTGAGGCCAGCCGCAATCGGCGAGAGTCTGAGCGTGCGGTTGAAGTTTGGCGGTGCCACCCTGAGCGCCATCGCCACCGGACCCGGTCGCGCCACTGTTTCCAAAGAGAGAAGTGAGGCGCACCGATGAGATTCGCTCGCCTGATCCTCATTCATCTTGCGTCCGCGGCTTTGGTACTCAGCTCACTGCAACTGAATGCGGCCGAGAGACAGAAGCCGACTGAGCCCATCAAGACGCCGCCCGAGTTGGCTCTGCATGCCTACATCGATCGCGTGCGCGCACAACATGCAGCCGAGGTCAGCACCACAGGATCGATCTGGAGTCCCGACGGTCGCCTGGTGCGTCTTGGCACCGACGTCAAGGCTGTCCGTATGCACGATGTTGTCTCCATCGTGGTCATCGAGAGCCTTGCCGCCTCTACGGACGGTCAAGTCAAGAACACACGCGCATCGAATGCTAGTTCCAGCATCTCCGCACTTTTCGGAGCGCTCAAATCCTCGAATGCCCTGCAAAACCTTATAGGACAGAACTCCTCTTCCGGCCTCACGGCGCAGGGTCAGAGCACTACCAACTCCAGTCTCGCCACCACTTTCGGCGGCGAAGTCGTGGACGTCTTGCCGAATGGAATGCTCGTCGTCCAGGCCACGCGCCAGCTTACCTTCTCTCAGCAAACCCAAATAATCAAGTTGCGTGGTCTGGTGCGGCCTGAAGATGTGAGCGCGCAAAACCAGGTCCTTTCCACCGCGATGACCGACTTGGAACTCGAAGTTACCGGCAAGGGAATTGTGAGCGACTCAACCTACCGTCAGAATCCACTGGTGCGTTGGCTTGAAAAGTTACTCATGTTTTAGTGCCGCGGATGCTCCTACGAAAGCGAAGACCAATATGGATGACTGCTTGAATTCGGCTGAACAGATTAAAACCACGACTCCCACGCTTCCCAACCTTGGTCTCTGTCGAGACGCACGTCGAAGAGCCCGGAAGGCGAGCAGTGGTCATTGTTCTTCGGATGGATCTTCCTCGCGGCCGCAATTGCCATCGCCGCGGGGCTTGCTCGGAGCGAGACGCCGGGCCAGCGCGCCCGTGTGAAGGATGTAGCCACTATTGAGGGCATTCGCGACAACCAGCTTGTGGGCTATGGTCTGGTTGTCGGACTGCGAGGCACGGGCGACAGCTCGCAGACTGTCTTCCCGGCACAGACACTGATCTCTGCATTGGAGCGCATGGGTGTCACTGTTCCGCAAACTGGCTCGAACAGCGCCAGTAACATGCAAGTCAAAAACATGGCCGCTGTGTTCGTTGTTGCCACGCTGCCTCCCTTCAGCCGGCCCGGCTATCGTGTAGACATCACGGCATCGTCTGCGGGCGATGCGCGCTCGCTCGAAGGCGGGATCCTGTTGATGACGCCCCTCTACGGTCCCGACGGACAGATCTATGCGCAGGCCCAGGGAGCCCTTGTTCTAGGGGGTTATATGAGCACTTCAGGCGGTAATACGCGCCAGCTCAATCACCCCACGACCGCCAGAATTCCCGGCGGTGCTCTCGTCGAGCGGCCGGTGCCGTTCGAACTCAGGCAGATGCACACCGTCAGCGTGATCTTGAACGATGCCGACTTTCATACGGCCGAACGCATGGCTGAGGCTATCAATCAGAGCTTCGGATCAACACGCGCCCACGCCGTGGACAGCCGGCGCGTCGAACTCGCGCCGCTGCAGAACGAAGATATTCCGGCTCTTCTGGACAAGGTGGAAGGCGTCGAAGTCGAAGTGTATCCACGCGCCCGCGTGGTGGTGAATGAGCGTACCGGAACCGTGGTCATCGGCGGTATGGTGCGCTTGCAACCGGTCTCGATTCTGCATGGCGGCCTATCCGTCAACGTGATCTCGCAGACGCAGGTCTCGCAGCCGGGACCGCTGTCTGCGGGAACGACCCAGGTGGTGCAGCAGACCTCGGTCCAAGCACTGGATAAGCCTGTGAATCGTATCGATCTGAAGGAAGGCGCAACCGTTGAAGACCTGGTGCAGGAACTGCAGCGGATCGGCGCAGGCGCTCGCGATGTCATCTCCATTCTGCAGGCCATGAAGGAAGCCGGCGCGCTCGAGGCCGATCTCGAGGTGCTGTAGATGAGTGCCATCGGAGCAATTTCATCGGAAAGCCAGTCCCCGACGATTCCGCAACCGCGTCTCGTTCAAGCGGCGCACGAGTTTGAGGCACAGCTGATGAAGGAGCTGCTCAAGCCAATGGCAAACGGCGCCAGCATCAATGGAGACGACTCTGACGCCGATTCGGGAGGCGCTTTAGCCGACTTCGCAACCGATGCCCTGGGACAGGCGCTCAGCAGGCACGGTGGGTTGGGGATTGCCACAAGCATTCTTCACAGCCTTTCCCGGAATGAAAAGGACTCCCATTCCATTCCCAATAGAGGGATGAACGAACAGATTTCTCCAGACAGCGGTGCTGCGGGGCTCAAGTTAGATTCACGTTTGCCGATAACCTCGCTAAGGAGGATTGCGCATGGAAATTCGAAATAACGCCGAGGCCTTGAAAGCATTTCTGGGCGTCTCTTCGCCGGCGTCAAGCCAGGCGTCGCAGATTCGCAGTAATGAAAACGTGTCGGCACAGGCTGCATTTGCGGGCGATGAGGCCACGCTCAGTCATGCTGGAACTGAAGTCTTGCAGTCTGCAGCACAGACAGGCGTACGTACCGATAAGGTTGCAGAAATCCAGCAGGCAATGGCAGCAGGTACCTACACCGTTCAAGCATCCGCGGTGTCGGGCAAGGTAATAGACGCGATGCTCGGAGGCGGAAGTGGTTCGGGCGATTGACGAGGATGTTTGATTCACACGAAGGCACCTGATCCAGGCGTGCCGAATACGATGTCCGGTAGAGACAATTCAGGATGATGCAGAAAATCCCTCAACCCGAGTTGAAAAACATGCTGGTTGAAGCAACACACGCGCTGGCGCATCTTGATGCTGGCCGGCTCGAAGAGATGGCGTTATCATGCGCAGCGCTGGTTCGCGACATGAACCAGTTTCGATGCGAAACGAAGATTGAGAGCGAAGCCGGATCTGGCGAAGATATTCAGGAGATAGCCATCTTTGCACGTGTTCTTGAGGCTACGAGGGCCAACTTGAACGTGATGCGCCGCCTTGGCGAGATGCGCGCGGCCCAACTTGAGTACGACCCGGTGCAGACGGTCTGCAACGCTTTTGCGGGGGGCGAACATGGCGACCATTAACTCCGCGTTCAATCTCATTTCAGGTGCGCTTGATGCCGACCAGTCGGCCCTGAACATCGTGGCCAACAACGTGGCGAATGCCAACACCCCAGGCTACACCCAACAGGTTCCCAATTGGCAGGAGAACACGTCAGTACAGATCAATGGCGTCAGCCTTGGAGAGGGCGTGACCGAGACCGGTGCGACATCGGTGCGTGACCGCGTGCTGGAGGAACGGCTCCAGCAGCAGCAGCAGGCAGCTTCAGCCTCCACGACGCGCCTGTCTGCGCTGAACTCGGTCCAGGCGCTTTTCCCGCCGGACTCCGGCTCGACGAGTTCCACAGCCGGAGACATCGGCGCCGACATCACCGGCTTCTTCTCTTCTTTCGCATCGCTCGAAGCGAATCCGACGGACAATTCGCTGCGAGAACAGGTGCTGTCGACGGCGAGCACCTTGGCAGGCGACGTGTCGAATGCTGCGGCAAGTTTGAACGCGCAGCGCACCTCGCTCGATCAGGAGGCTTCGAGCGTAACAAGTCAGGTGAACTCGCTTACCTCCACTATCGCGCAGCTCAACCTGCAGATTCAATCTTCGTCGCCCAACTCCGACGCGGGCACTCTTGAAGATCAACGCCAGCAGGATCTGAGCCAGCTTTCGCAACTTATTGGCGTCAACGAGATCACGACGGAAAACAACGGAATCTCGCTTACGACCTCCTCCGGCGACATGCTTGTCTCGGAAGGAACGAGTTATCCGCTGACCACGGGAACCGTCAACGGAGTGACGCGCTTTTTTATTGGCACCAGCGATGTGACTCAATCGCTGATGGCGGGCGGCGGGGAAATGGGCGGTTACCTGACGGCGCGCGATCAGGATATCCCACAGGTCCTTTCCGGGCTCGATCAGCTTGCCTACGGTATTTCCACGCAAGTGAACTCGCTCAACAATTCAGGCTCCGATCTCAGCGGCGCCACCGGAACTGTGGCCAACCCGCTTTACATCTTTAGCCAGCCAGGCGGGGTTGCTGGCAGTGCTGCCAACATGAGCGTGGTGATGACGGACCCCTCGCAGGTCGCGGCCGCAGTTCAGGGGCAGGGGAGCGGCGACAACTCGAACGCCACAGCACTGGCAGCTCTGGCAACACAGCCAATCGCGAACGGGCTGACGCCATCCAATTTCTACTCCAACTTTGTTACAGCGCTTGGGTCCACAATCTCGCAGGTGCAGACGGAGAACACGGCGCAGAATGCTTCGGTGACGCAACTCGAAACCACGCGCGATTCGCTCTCGAGTGTGAACCTGAATGACGAAGCCTCTTTCATGCAGCAGTTCGAACGCAGCTACCAGGCGGCTTCGCAAGTGTTCACGCTTCTCAACACGGTCATGACGTCGGCTTTGAATTTGGGTGTTGAGACTGCGGTGTCGTAGTGGCTGGTATTCCAGAGCTGCGATCGCAGCATGACTGAAGTCATGCCCAGAGACAGGTCATGCGTTATGGAAGTCTCCGAGCACAAACGAAAGTACATCCCGATTGGGAGACGGAGTTTGCAATGCGTGTTGATCCTTTCTACGTAACCAACCTTGTGAGCGCACTCGATCAGACACAGGGAACGGAACAGAATCTGGCAAACGAGCTTTCGAGCGGCATACGCTTCAATGAACTGGGCGACGATCCAGTGTCTGCGGGGCGCAATGTGCTTCTGCTGAACCAGATTCAGCAGGACGACTCGTTCACCCAGAGTTCCAGCCTCGTCACCGGTCAGTTGCAGGTCGCGGACTCCGCACTGGGCAGTGTTGTTTCGCAACTGACGCAGGCCATTTCGCTAGCTACCAGCGCCAATAACGGCACGATGAACGCGAGTGACGTGCAATCGATCGGAGCACAGATTTCGGGCGTCTTGAGCGAGGTGGAATCGCTGGCGAACAGCAGCTACCAGGGGCAGTACATCTTTGCCGGAGGAAAAACCACGACTGTTCCCTTCGCCACTTCGAATGCAACCTCGCCTGAGACGACGACGTACAGCGGGGATAGCGACGTGAATTATCTCGAAACGCCAAACGGACAAAAGATCCAGCTGAACGTTCCCGGCAGCCAGATCTTTCTCGGAGCGACAAGCGTGTTCGGCGTGCTGAACAGCCTGGTTGCGGACTATTCGAGTGGTGTCGTGAATACCGCACAGGCAACGCAGGACACGCAGGCCCTGACGGCGGCTCTGAACACGGTCTCGCAACAACGCGTGATCATTGACAACTCGATGACGCAGCTTACGGCAGCTTCGGGAGCGGTCACGACGGAGCAGACGCAGCTTTCGGTAGCGCAGACAAACCTGATGCAGGCCGATCTTGCTACGGTAGCGACGCAGTTGTCGTTGTCGAAGACCCAGGAGACTGCTCTCGAGTCGGTGATTTCGCAGCTTGGCTCCGGGAGTTTGTTTGACAAGCTGCAGGGCTAAGTTGGGAGGGAGGCGCCGCGGTCAAAGAGCCGGAAGAGACCTTTTGATGGATGCCTTGCGTTCCGGCCCCTTCCGCTCCGATTGGTCTTGTCCGTTCTTCCAGGAGGGAAGGAGTTTCTTCACGCTTCGGTAATTGATCCGTTGGATGCTCAGGCATTTATGTCTTCGAGTAGCGGGATATGCATGGGCTCATTGGCGGGCGTTTTTTGAAATCGGCCATACGATGGATGGTGGCATCGAAGTGGCAAAAGGGCATACCGCGGAGGGCAGATGCAGATTTTGGCGGGTTTTCCAATCGCATCGCACACCGCGTTGCACGCACCACCGCTCCGTGCTCGGACTCCTCGTAATCGAATTTCACTCTTTTGAAATCCCGGGAATCTGCTGGCCCCTCAGCTTTTTCGACTCAGCGCTCCATCGATCGCTGACCGCAGCGCCGCGAATGCCGCTGTTGGCTTCAGCTCATCATCAAACGGCAATGGCCTCTGCCGGGCACCATCGGGCCGCATCGCCCACGGCTGTTTCGATTGTGTCAGCCACGAGTGTGCACTCGTAATTCCCCACGTCAGCAGGATGGGAACATTCGGTTCAGCAAGCACCAGCGCAGGATAATCGCGAAATACCTTTGCAACCGCCGCATCCTGCGCTTCGCTCCCGCCTTCAATCTTGCGCGTGTTCACGTCCATCTCGGTAATGAAGACTTCGAGGCCCATCTTTCCTGCTTCTCGAATGAACGCGACCAGCCCCGCGCCCGGCTGCGGCCCGGCTGCACTCAGATGGCTTTGCACTCCCACCGCGTGTATCGGCACGCCTTGCACCTTGAACCGGCGGAGCAACGCCATCACCTGGTCCCTCTTCTGCGTCTGCTCCGGCGTGTCCAGTTCAATTCCGTAGTCGTTGTAGGTCAGCTTCGTCGTAGGATCGGCCGCGGCCGCAGTCCGAAACGCCAGTTCCAGATACTCCGGCCCAATCAGATCGAGCCAGATCGTTTTGCGCATCCCGCCCGCAAGTCCATCCTTGGGATCGATCGCCTCGTTCACCACGTCCCAGCTCTGCAGTTGCCCGCGAAAATGTCCCGCTACCGTCTGAATGTGCTCCGTCAGCAGTTGTCGCGCATTGTCCTTGTTCGCCATCGTCTTCAGCCAGGCAGGATTCCCTTCATGCCAGCACAGATTGTGCCCGCGCACCCGCTGTCCCGCCACCGCCGCGAAGCGCATCAGCTTATCTGCCTGCGTAAAGTCGAAGACTCCCGGCGAAGGCCGCAACGCGCCCCACTTCATAGCATTTTCCGCAACCAGGATATCGGCCTGCTCCTTGATCAGCAGCGTGTACCCATCGGTAGTCGTGCCCGCCGCGAGCCCATCCACATCCAGCAACTGCGGAACCACCGCCGTCCCATACATCAATCCGCGCGCCGTCGCATGCGCCCGTAGCGAATCTTGCCCCGTCACATTCATGGTCGCGCCACCGGACTGCTCGCCGATGAGCCGTTCCGGAATCGCCCCAGCAGCTCCCAATGCAAGCACCCCCCGTCCGAATTCCCGCCTTGTCCAAAGTTCGCTGCTCTGCTCAGTCATTTGTCCCTCGTAGCATCGATGAATCCCGAAATGGTCGCGCGCCAAAAGCAGTTGCAAAATGCATTGGGCTTTAGCCACTGCGAAAATGCTGGGTGCCCCGTTCTTGCGGCACCCGTTGCCGCATGAGTGGCATACCACATTTCAGCAGCACACGCGAACACCGCACACATCACGGCTTCCGTCGCGCCTCACTCTCCAGACGTCCCGCCCAGAACAGAAAACTCAACAACTCCCACTTCGACTCCCACATAAAACCGAACACGTCGCGCGTCCTTAGGGACTCAGCCGGTTTCCCAGAGTAGGTCTCCACCCGCCAGCGAAGAAACTCACTTCGCCATGGCGCCAGCCGGTGCCCCCGTGTCGCATTCCATAGAAATTTCAGCACCCCAAACACTCTCGTAATCCTCTCCCCGAGTGTAAACCGCCCACGCACACCCCTACGTCCAACTGAAGCTAGCCTGTTGGCGGATGGCCGGTAAGCACCAGCAGCCCTCAAACCCCTCGACGAAGAGAGCCCGGAGAGTCGTGCTCCATTACCCAACTAGCATGCGCCTCAGCAGTTGTAAGAATATTGCTCTGAGGAGTGCTTTTGGTAATGGACCGGCCAAAGTTCATGGATGGCTTTTCGATCGTGTAGTGGAAGAGGCTTGAAGCGCACAGAACGGAGGGGACGTAGACAAGGAAGATCGCCAATGGCGGCCACTTGTGGGAGAGCGTATAGAGAAGCACAAATAGTACCGTGCCGTGCATGAGATAGACGCTATAACAGATTCTCCCCATGAATTGGGGAAATCTCGACATCAGAATTCTGCTGAGAGGTTTGAATTCGATGCTCAGGATGAGGATCATGATCGAACCGGAAGCGATGGCCCAATCGAACACAACCAACCTGAAATTCACGCTTGAGACGTTGTGTTTCCAGAAGAGCTGAAGCAACATTCCGCTGTACCAGTAGACGAACAATGCAACGAAGAGGTACACGGTTTTTCTGCGCTCAGACAGAGCCGAAGCCCAGGCAAATACCTCGTCCTTGTATCGGGCCAGGAGGATGCCCACAATGAAAAAGCCGGTCATATGGAGCGTCATCGTATAGGAGTTGATAACGCCATGAAGCTGGTACCAGGTCACGACAAAAGCAGTGAAAGCAACTGCCAAAGTGGAGACCAGTGGCCTTGTACGCAGAACCATGTAGCAAAGGACAGGGAAAACGACAGAGAGTCTCAGGGAAACGATGAGAGTCCAAAAAGCAGTATTGAATTGAGCCCAGTGAACCGGGCCGAAGATGAGAAGGTGTTGCAGCACCTGATGCTTGTCTACATGTCCGGGCCATGGCCAGGTTTGATTGACCCACGAGGTGAGGTAAAGCGGTCCGTGCCAGCGGGAATTACCCAGGATCGCGATCGCCAGCGCAACGACGTATGGGACATAGAGGCGAAAAGCTCGTCGCGTGATGAAGACAGAATAACTTTGCGGTTTGTTGTTAACTGCAGGAAGCGCGAGGACAAAGCCGCTAAGCATAAAGAAGAAGGGCAACGCCGAGTGGCCTCCGTAAAAGACCATGCCCAGCCAGTAGGCAATCATTTTTAGCTTGCCCTCGTGCCATTGGGGTTCGACGACAAAAGCTATGAGGAAGTGCGACAAAGCGACCGAAGATGCCCCGAGTCCGCGGAGCGCATCCATTTCCTGGTATCTCCTGGCTTTGGCCTGAACCATGAAGAAGCCGTCTCCTATGCCGAAAAGTGTTGTCTGTACTTAAAAGACGACAAACTTGTTGGGCCATCGGCACCTGTTTTACAGGCGTTAGAAACCTAGGTCACACTCCACCACTTACCTTAGTTGTAGGGACAGATGAGAGATCTTCTGCCGCGTATCCTGTTCCGGGCGCTTACGGCAAGCTCGGACCTTCCTTCGCGGGGCACAATTGCAAACGGCCGAAATCTGAGGAAGTCTTGGCCGTGACTGGCCAAAAATCTCAAGAGATTGTCATGTTGAGCGCAGCGAGGCCGGGGTCCCCTGCGACGTGTTTTCGTCGCTGAGGTGGGAAGCGGAGTCGAAACATCTGCGGTTGCTGTTCGCGAGCTTTCCAGCCACAAAAAATGCTTACATCCGAGTAGCCGGTGATACGCCAACTGAGAAAAATCAAGACAACTTTACCGAGAGGATCCGCTGGCGATGAATGCTGTCGCGTGGATTCCGACCACATTTGAGAATGCCGCGACCTGTTCTTTGGGTGATTGAATGCAGAAACTGCCGTCGGGAGATGCAAAACAAGCTTGAGACTGGAAACGGAAGTGGATTTTGTAATCCCCGGCGGGATAGAGCGGTGACGTATCAAACTGAGGCGCCAGCCCGCGTAAGGTAAAGTATCCTTCGGCTGCCTTGCCGGGCAGGATCGGGGTTTGGAAAAAGATGTTTGCTGTGCACGCCACCAGGCGCGATTGAAGTTGCTTCCAATCCCCATCATCAGTGCGATATTCCGGCAAGATGCTGTAATCGCTGCAGGTGAATCTTCCGTTTCGAATTGGACGGTCGCCCAAGTTGCGAATTGCGTAGTGAAATACCGTGCATTCGATGCTGGTCCCCGGATCTGTGGCGCACGCGGTGGCGAAACGCTTTCTTTCCTCTGCCACTTCCTGTTCAGAAGCCAGAGAAACCTCGAATCCAAGTTTGAGGCGACCGAGGTCAGGCAAGGCTGGTGAATCGACTTCGGTCTCTTTCGAGATAACTTCGACTGGAGTCTGGAACTCCACGTCGCCTGTTGTGGGGCCGCCCCAAGAGTTTGCTTTCATGACTTGAAGGGGAACGAGGCAATCGGTCCCTTCTGGATTCTCCGTACAGCCCCAAAGCAGCCAGCGAGCGTGCACGGTGTATGAGCGAGGCGCGACGGGCGCGAACGATTCTGCTGGCCGATTCTGGGATACAAGTCGAGTACTGTATTCAGTTGCTTCGCCCGGGCGCAGGCGGAGATTTGCGTAGCTCCACGGCGTGCATTTGGGACGTGAAAGCTGACTAATCGGCCACCAACCGCTTGATGAATTTGGTTCCTTCACTTCGAAGTTGACTACCGGCTCCTGGCAAGCGATTCGGCTCAGATGCACTGTACGCGTACCGATGTTTCTAAGAGTGACAACAAATGCACGACAAGCCAACGTGAGAGCGGCTTCGCCCCCGCATGCCGGACCAAGAGGCAGCGAGCTGCCCCGATCTTCGCGGACCGTTGACTCGAAGTTCACGGCGTCGGGAAGCAGTTGCGGAAATGGAGTTGCCGACACGGAATGCGGGAGTGCGAACGCGATGGACACACAAACGACTGCTGCACGGAATGCACGCATCGTCATCATCTTTCCTGTACAGTTCGCGATTTTAGCTGATCATCCATATCGAAACTGTGAGCGAATCAGCACTTGGCAGAATAGGACGTCCGGAGCGCAGATTCGCTTAGCGGTCGGGTCGGCCAGAACCGTGAAGAGAAGACGAGAAGTCACTGTTATCCGCGCAGAACGTTTCGAAGAGCAGGACTGCGGAGTGCTCATTCACGCAAGTACTGGTTCGACTACCTTTCGCTT